>Ga0209121_10000688_pt1 | contig 35687 bp, 30 predicted proteins | sample Cruoilmetagenom3_FD_187292 | JGI IMG/M metagenome (GOLD analysis project Ga0209121, IMG submission 187292) | Oil polluted marine microbial communities from Coal Oil Point, Santa Barbara, California, USA - Sample 3 (SPAdes) (version 2) | ecosystem: Environmental > Aquatic > Marine > Oil seeps ... | reverse complement strand
CCAACCTTAGCAAGCAGATAGAATTAACCCCTTTTCAAGATGCTTTAGACGAAGTTCTTTTAAATTATTTCCCAAAAGGAAAATCTAAAACCGAAACTTTAAAACCAACCGTTCATGATGACTATTACAAATGCTGGTTACCAACTATAGAAAGTGAAATTGCTGTATATTTTAAAAATGAAAATCCTGCTAAACCAAAAAAAATAAACACGCTCCTTTTGCCTATAAAAGTTGAAGCTAAAGATTGGAGTAAACGCAAAACAAAAACCTCTAATAAAATACCATTTTCAACCTTATTTAGAGTACAGTTTCACAAAAACAACAATGGAGTTCCTGGAGATGTGCTAACCTATGACAAAATAGTTTTTAGAGTCACCGAAGCTAGCGAAAGTATTTTTGAAGTAAATGTTACCAACAATGATATTTTTATGCCAAAAGACGGTTTATTTGTTTCACTTCAAGTTTTAGGTTATACAGATAAAGCAGGAAAGCTATTACCAAATAAAAAGTATAGAGAAGTAAAAACTAGCAAAGGAATTGTAAAAATATCAACAACTTTTAGACCTCTATTACCTTTTACAGACAAAATAAAAACACCAAGAACTTTTGTAAAGCGTGTATTTTTAAATGATAACCAATGGGTTTTATTTGATAAAAAAAACATTGAAGATTCTAACCTTTTAAAGGCTGGCTTAAATAATTACGCTATAGGTTTAGGCTTGCAAGTGTTTAAAGAGGAAGAATAAATTACTCCACAGGAAAATTAAAATACTGATTTTTAAAAGGCTCGCCTCTTAAAGTAAAATGCCACCACTCTTTTGGGTAATGTCTAAACCCATAAGTGCTCATTACATTATGCAATAAGGCTCTATTTTCTTTTTGTGTTTTAGTTAAATCATCATGTAAATACCAAGAAGCTTTACCAAAATAATCAAAAGGAGTTCCCATATCTAGCTCTTTTCCTGTTTTTAAATCTACAATAGTAAGATCTACAGTACTACCACTACTATGTCTAGAACGTGAAGCAATATAACCATCTCTAAATAAATTACGCTTATCTACTTCAGGATAATACTGCTGTTTCATTAAAGTATCATTTACATTTTTTGCCCATTCAGAAAAATTATTAACCGCTTCTTGTGGTCTATAGGCATCAAAGATTTTTAAAAACAAACTATCTTTTTTAAGTGCCTCTTGCACCTTTTTTAAAGCATTTGCTGCTTGTGCTGTAAGTATACAAACCTCAGCATGATAACCAGCTACAGGTTCACCAACAAAATTATTATTTAAACAATAACGTAACTCTAATTGTATGTCTGGAATAACATCATCTACATATACAAAACCCTCTGGTAATTGTGCAAACACAGTGCTTTGTAATAAAAAAAGTAAAAAAGCTAGTTTCATTTTCATATTAGAATCTTTAATTGCTAATTTAGGAAAAATATAAATGTATTCCTGAGCTATAAATTATGTTATTTAACGAAGCTATAAATTTACAATTAGAAGATGGAGAGGCAATCTATTATCCAGCATGTTTCGATAAAACAGAAGCTGATGCATATTTTAAAAGCTTATTAAAAAACATTGCTTGGCAACAAGATTCTATAAGCCTTTTTGGAAAAACACATCTACAACCAAGACTTACAGCGTTATATGCCAACAATAATAAAGCCTACTCCTACTCTAACATTACTATGTATCCTAATGCATTTACCAATGAACTTTTAAGTATTAAACAGCGTATAGAAACTATATGTAACACAAATTTCACTACTTGTTTGGCAAATTTATATCGAGATGGTAAAGACAGTAATGGTTGGCATGCTGATAATGAAAAAGAATTAGGAAATCAGCCTATTATAGCTTCGGTTAGTTTTGGTGCAGAAAGACGATTTCATTTAAAACATAAAACAAAAAAAGAGCACAGCTTAAAACTAACATTACAACATGGTAGCTTACTAATTATGAAAGGAAAAACTCAAGAAAATTGGTTACACCAAATACCAAAAACTAAAAAAAAGATTGCAGAAAGAATAAATTTAACTTTTAGAATTATTGCATAAAAAAAACAGAGGTCCCTCAACCTCTGTTCTTATAATTTGCATATTTAAATATGGTATGATTTAGGGTTACTAGTATCAACAACATAATGCAAATATCAATTAATTAATCCATTAAACTAAAAGTATGTCTTTAGCATATAGCAAAAGTATAAATATATTTAAGTAATCACGTTAAAAAACATTTATTTTCGATGAAATGCATTTATTTTTAACATTTATCGATAAAAACACATATACTATCGATTAAAAGTGCATTCTAAAAACATAAAAACAATTCTTTTTTTTCGTTCTGTAAATTATTTTCTTCTAATTTTACGTTATAAATACATTGGTAATTATATAATAGTACAAATCCTTAAAAGTTACGTTATGAAAATTAAATTCTTAATTCTTTCTCTACTATTCAGTTGCATAACTATTGCACAAGAAAAAACATTTATTGCTGAAGAAGTTGCTGTTAATAATTTAATAGATGGTACCTTATTAACACCAAAAGACAATAGTAAATCTGTTTTAGCAATTATAATAGCTGGTTCAGGACCTACAAATAGAGATGGAAATCAGAATTTTTTAAAAAATAACTCCTTAAAAAAACTAGCCGAAGGATTAACTAATCAAGGTATTTCTACCTTTAGATATGATAAGCGCATTGTAAAGCAAATACGTAAAGGAAAAGTGGACAAAGATATTATGTTTGATGATTTTGTAACAGACGCTATTTCTGTTATAGATTATTTTAAAGAAAAGAATATATATTCTAAAATATACTTTATTGGTCATAGCCAAGGAAGCTTAGTAGGTATGCTTGCTGCAAAAGACAAAGCAGATGGTTTTATTTCACTGGCTGGAGCAGGAAAAAGCATAGACCTAGTAATACAAGAACAAATTGAAAAAACAGCACCAATGTTTACTGAAGACACTAAAAAAACCTTTGCTGTTTTAAAAGAAAACAAAACAACTACAGACTATCCTCCTGCACTAGCTTCTATTTTTGATATAAGCCTACAACCCTTTATGAGTAATTGGATACAATACGATCCTTCAGAGAAAATTAAAGAGCTACAAATACCTATTCTTATTATTAATGGTACTAAAGATTTGCAAGTAACTACTACTGAAGCTACGCTTTTAAAAGAAGCCAACCCAAATGCCCAAATTAAAATAATAGAAAACATGAACCACATTCTGTTTACCATTGAAGGAGATAGTTTAGAAAACTCAAAATCTTATAATGAAATTACAAGAAAAATTAATCCTGAAGTAATTGAGAGTATTGTAGCTTTTATAAAATAATCTATTTGCTTTTCTTATAAAAACAGGAAGCTACAAAGCTTATACTAAAATTAAACAGCATAAGTAGTTGTCCTTAACCTATTGGCATAAAAAAAGAAAAGCACTCCAAAGAATGCTTTTCTTAACTAACCAACCAAAAATTAGTCACTACACTTTAATTATAAAGTAACCACACTCTAAAAAAGCTTCTTGTAGTAACTGTAAAGTATAATTCAAATCTCATGCCAAACTTTTAAAATTCACAATTAATTTGGTATTTTGCGTGTATAAACTAACTAATATGGAAAACACACCACTAATTACCAATGACGCAATTGTCTTTGGCTTTTTAATGCTAGCACTAGGCTTTGTATTTTATACAGAAAATATAAAAACCGGATTTTGGTCTAAATTTTATAAAATAGTTCCAGGGCTTTTTATGGCATATATGGTTCCTGCAGTACTGACATCTATAGGCTTAATTGCTCCAGAATGGCAGACAGTAGACCAAGCTGGTGAAATAGTGAGCCATAAAACAAGTATCTATCATGTAGCTAGTCGTTATTTACTTCCAGCAGCATTAGTTTTAATGACGCTAAGTATCGATTTAAAAGCTGTTTTTAATTTAGGTTGGAAAGCCTTAATTATGTTTTTTACAGGAACAGTAGGTATCATCATTGGTGGACCTATTGCTATTTTACTTATTTCAACAGTATCACCAGAAACAGTAGGTGGTTCTGGTTTTGATGCTGTTTGGAGAGGATTATCTACACTAGCAGGAAGCTGGATTGGTGGTGGTGCAAACCAAACTGCCATGTTAGAAATTTACCAATACAACCAAAAACTATATGGAGGTATGGTATTTGTCGATATTGTTGTTGCTAACGTTTGGATGGCAATCATACTTATTGGTATTGGAAAACGTGACCGAATTAACAAATGGTTAAAAGCAGACACCTCTTCTATTGAAGCCCTTAAAGAAAAAGTATCTACTTTTACAGAAAGTGTAAAAAGAAACCCAAGCTTAACAGATTACATGTTAATACTTGCCATAGCATTTGGAGCTGTAAGTTTTGCACATTTAATATCAGGTTTCTTAGCACCATTTTTTGAAAATGCCGTATCAGGAATATCCTCTGCAACCACAAGAAATATGCTTACCTTTTTAGGTTCTTCTTTTTTCTGGATGATAAGCATTGCAACACTAATTGCCATAATACTATCTTTTACTAAAGCAAAAAACTACGAAGGTGCTGGAGCAAGTAAAATAGGAAGCATTTTTATTTACATATTAGTAGCCTCTATTGGTATGAAAATGGATTTAACCATGATTTTTGATAATCTCGGACTAATAGCAATTGGTTTTGTATGGATGACAATTCACGCTTTACTACTCATTTTTGTAGCAAAACTTATAAAAGCACCTTACTTCTTTTTAGCAGTTGGTAGCCAAGCAAATGTTGGTGGCGCAGCCTCTGCTCCTATTGTAGCTTCTGCTTTTCATCCATCACTTGCAACCGTTGGAGTATTGCTGGCTGTATTTGGTTACGCTGTAGGAACCATTGCTGCAATAGGCTGTACTATTTTAATGCAATTAGCAGCAGCTAGCTAGTATTTAAAAAATATTTATAGCATATTTGCGCAACTTAAAAATAACCATAAATAGATTTTCGTTTACACGGAAAGCTCTCTGAAATAAATTTATCTTAAATGAAAAAAACAATATTTGTACTAGCATTAGCTGTTCTTTTTTCTTGCGGAAAAGAAAAAGATTTAACCGTAAAAGTGAACATTAAAGGATTAAAAAAAGGAACCGTTTATCTTAAAAAAGTACAAGATTCTACTGTTATAACATTAGATTCAATAGTAGTGAAAGGCGAAGCTCCTATTACTTTTAAAAGCGATTTAGAAACTCCAGAAATGTATTTTTTACAACTAAACAAAAATACTAGCGACGATGAAACCATTTCGTTTTTTGCTAATAAAGGAGTTACAGAAATAAATACTAGTGTGAAAAATTTTGGCTTAGATGCTAAAATTAAAGGATCTAAAGAACAAAAAGCTTTAGAAGAATATCTATTAGTTATGTCAAGATTTAACAACAGAAATCTTAACCTAATAAAAGAAGAGTTTGATGCAAAAGTTGCTAAGGATACTGCTAAAATTATTGCCAATGCAAAAGCATATAATAGCTTAATAAAAAGCAAGTACTTATATACAGTAAACTTTGCTATAGCAAATAAAGACAATGAAATTGCTCCTTATTTAGCCATATCTGAAATTTCGGATGCACAAACAAAATGGTTAGACACCATAAATAAGGTATTAACACCAAAAGTAAAAGCTTCTAAATATGGTAAAGAATTAGAAGCGCTTATAGCAGAGAGAAAAAAGAACAATTAACCTTATTCGCTTTTTAAAGCCAGAGTGCTGCAAATAGGTCTAAAAAGCAGAAATAAGAGTAAAAACAAAAAAATCCCAAACAACAATGTTTGGGATTTTTTTATTGCATTTATTTTATCTCGTAAAAGAAATAAATAACGCAATTTAAATAGGCTTTTATACAATTTGCTAGAGTTTACCTCTCTTAAACTTTATAGCATAAAAACAGCTCTAAAAACAAGAAGAGAGTGTATAAATAATAGATTCTTTATCTACACTTAAAAGAACTTTAAATCTAAAGTTTATTGTATAAAAAAACCTCTCAAAAAATTGAGAGGTTTTTTAAAGAGCCGATGGAGGGACTCGAACCCACGACCTGCTGATTACAAATCAGCTGCTCTAGCCAGCTGAGCTACATCGGCAAAAACGAATGCAAATATAATATTGAAAATGATATCTGCAAATGTTTTTACTAGAAATTTATCCTAGTTTATTAATCTTTTCAATTAACGCTAAACCTTTAGCTTCTAGCTCTTGGTTAATTGCCTTAAAATGAGCTTTTTTATCTTCTACGCTTCTATCATTAACTTTTGCAATTAATTCATCAAATGTAGCAATTGCTTCATCAATTATTTCTTCGCTTCCTTTAGTGTCTTTATCTGAATTTGCATATTCCCAAACATAAACTGCTTCAATAATATCTCCTAACACATAGTTTATGTCTTTTTTTAGGATTCTTTTATTTGCCATAATATAAAATTTTAATTTGCTGCAAAATTAAACATAAACTTCTAATAGTTTCGCATTTTTAGAAGAAATTTGAAACGTTTTTATTGCAGCAGGAATTAATACGGTTTCTCCTTTTATAATTCGCTCTGTTGCATTGGCAGTTTCTATTTCTACTTCTCCAGAAACACACATATAAATAATAAAAGAATCTACTTTATTTTCTTTTTTTATAGTATTGGTTATTTCTAAATAATTAGTGGTAAAATAAGGGCAGTCTACCATTTCATTTACCTGATTAATGCTTTTAGAATAATTTACTTTATAATCATTTTCTAAATTAAAATCTATGGCATCTATTGCTAAATCATTATGTAATTCTCTTTCGTTTCCGTTAGCATCTACTCTATCCCAATCGTATACACGATATGTTATATCACTAGTTTGTTGTATTTCGGCAAGCATCACTCCTGCACCAATAGCATGCACTCGTCCTACTTCAATAAAATAAGAATCGCCTTCTTCTACAGGTTCAAAATTTAAAATTTCTGGTAGCGTTTTTGCTTTTAGATGCTTTAAATAGGTCTCTGAATTCATTTCTTGATTAAAGCCTACTATTAGGTTAGCATCTTTTTCTGCTTGTAAAACATACCACATTTCTGTTTTACCAAAAGAATTATGACGTTTAGCTGCTAATGCATCATTAGGATGTAATTGTATAGATAGATCCTTTTCTGCATCTATAAACTTAATTAATAAAGGAAATTTGTTACCAAAAACTTTATAATTCTTATCACCTATCAATGCTGCTTTATAAGTATTTAAAAGATCTTTTAAAGTTTTTCCTTTTAAAGCTCCATTATTTACAACAGAAACACCATTATCGATATCGCTTATTTCCCAGCTTTCACCAATATTAGTTAAATCACTTTCTTTATTTAAAAGGCTTTTAAGTTTTTGTCCTCCCCAGATTTTCTCTTTTAAAATGGGGTCAAATTTTATAGGGTATGTTAACATATTCAACATCTATATTCCTGAGTAGCTTACAAAATTTCTAGGTGTTTCATATAAAACAACCTCTAATGTTAAATGTGCTGCTAGTTTATTTTTAATTTTATTGTAGATTACAACTACTATATTTTCTGCTGTAGGGTTTAGTTCTTTAAATTCTGGCACTTCAATATTTAAGTTTTTATGATCAAAGGCGTCTTCTATTTCTGTTTTAATAATATCTTTTAAAACTTTAATATCTATTACATAGCCTGTTTCTGGATCAATTTCTCCTGTTACACTTGCTATAAGCTCATAATTATGACCATGAAAGTTAGGGTTACTACATTTATCAAAAATTTCGGCATTTTTTTCATTGCTCCAATCTTTTCTATACAGTCTATGTGCTGCGTTAAAATGTGCTTTTCTACTAACCGTTACTTTCATTTTATGTAATGTTTATGTGTTGGTAGAATTTATCAAAAATAATTTTAAACCAAGCTGTATAAACTTCAGGTTGGTCTGCTATATCTTGTTTTACAGCTTCTAAAGACATCCATTTCCAATCGGCAACTTCTTCAGGGTTAACACAAGGTTTTTCATTGTATTTACCTATTAAAATATGGTCATATTCATGTTCTGTTAAACCATTATCAAAAGGTGCTTTATAAATAAAAGAGATTGATTCTTCAAGTTCTGTTACAAACCCCATTTCTTCTTGCAATCTTCTTTTTCCTGCTTGTATATTGTTTTCTCCTTCTCTTTGGTGGCTACAACAAGTGTTGGTCCACAGTGCAGGAGAATGGTATTTACCTAAAGCGCGTTGTTGCAACATAAGCTCTTTGGCATCATTAAATACAAATACAGAAAAAGCACGATGCAATAATGCCTTTTCATGTGCTTCTAGCTTTGGCATTAAACCAATTTGCTCGTTTTTTTCGTTTACAAGAATTACTTGTTCTTCCATCATATTGCAAAAGTACGAGTAAATTTTAGAATCTTCTAATTTGATTATGTATTTGGAAAATTTTAAACAATCTCTGCACTTAAACCTGCATCTAAAAGCATAGTACAACGAGGTTCTAACTCATCATAAACTCCTGTTTTTACGGTACATTGCCCTTTATAATGCACAAGAATAGAGCATTGTTCTGCCTGTTCTGGAGTATGATCACATGCATAAATAAGCGTATCTATAACATGATCAAAAGTATTTACATCGTCATTATACAACACTATTTCATTAAGGTGTTGCGTTTTAGTATCTACTTGAACTTGTTCTTGTATTTTTTCTTTTGTACTCATCTCCCAATTATCTTTAAGGTATTTTTTCTAAGGAAAAAAGGCATTATTGTTTTACTAATTTATGAATTTTAAAGATACCCATTTATTTTTTTCTAATTTTTCGACCAATTTTAACATATGCTTATTACAAACTTCTTCTATAACAGGAATGTCATTATTATAAAATCCGCTTAAAAAAAGCATTCCATTTTTATTCAAAGCTGCTGCATAGGTTTCCATATCGTTTAACAAGATATTTCTGTTAATGTTGGCTATAATTATATCATAGCTTTTTCCTTTTAACAAACTTGCATCTCCTTCAAAAACCGAAATTTTATGACAATCATTGCGCTCTACATTTTCAATACTATTTAAATAGCACCAATTATCAATATCTATAGCGTCTAATTTTGTTGCTCCTTTTTTTTCGGCGAGAATTGCTAAAACTCCTGTACCACAGCCCATATCTAGAACTGTTTTACCATTAAAATCGTTTTGAAGAATATGTTGTAACATCATGTGTGTGGTTTCATGATGTCCTGTTCCAAAACTCATTTTAGGCTCTATAACAATATCAAATTTCGTATTTAGTTTTTCATGAAAAGGTGCACGAACAGAACATAAATCATCAACCACTATTGGGCTAAAATTTTTCTCCCATTCTTCATTCCAATTGGTTTGTTCTATTTCATCAAAAGTATAGCTAATGTCAAACTCGTCTGAGTTTAATATTTGAATATCATTTAAAATATCTTCTTGCCATTCTTCTTTTTGAATGTATGCAGTAACACCTTCTTCGGTTTCTACAAAACTTTCAAAACCTGCATAACCTAGTTCTGCAATTAAAATTTCTGTTCCTGGTTGAATAGGTTCTACTTTAAAGTAGTAGCCAATATATATTGTATTTGACATGTTTTTTTTATGTATCTTTTAAATATTAATTAAGGAGCCTTTAGTTTAGACTTTTTTTATAACCCAAGTGTCTTGAGATATTCCCCAATTTTCTTTATTTCCTTTAATATGCTCAACAATTTCAAATTTTTCTTGAAACTGTTTTTTCATCCATTTAGGAGGATGATATGCTGCATAAGTTCTATGCCCTTCTAGTGTATTTGCTTCTACAACTAGTTGATTTGCTTCAAATTTAAGCTGATCTTTTTTTACTAACCTCTCTTTAAAAGCTTCGCCATGTGTTGTAATTATTAATATGGCATTTTTATTTGCTATTCGGTACAACTCATTAATCCAATTGTTATGGTTTTCTTCTGATAAATGGGTAAAAATAGATAGGCCATAAATAGCATCAAAAGTGTTTTCTTTAAAATCTGTTGGTGGATTTATAGCATTATTATGAAACTGTACATTTTGAATATTCTCTTTGTTCCAAGAAATACTTTTTTTATTATAATCTGTACCAAAAAACTGTGTATTTGGCAACAAATCAGGAAAATGCCTAATAACTCTTGCTGGACCACAACCCCAATCTAGCACCTTTTTATTATTTAAATTGATGTGTTTTTCTAATAATTGCTTTAAGTTTTTAGCATCTATAATTCCATTTTTTATATACTCTTGATAGTTTAAAAGATGGGATTCATACAACAAATAATCTGGCGGTAATTTAACCGTAGGGTTTTCGTTTATAAACTTACTATTTTTAGCTTTATTTTTAAATTTAACTATTAAATACCTAAGATTATCAACAATTTTAATGATTCCTAAATTTCTTAATAGCTCTTTTACTGAAGCTTTGTCCATTTAAAAGGCATTTACTATAGCGTAAAAATCTTCGGCTTTTAAAGCTGCTCCTCCAATTAATCCTCCATCTACATCTGGTTTAGAGAAAATTTCTTTAGCATTTGCTGGTTTTACACTTCCTCCATAAAGAATAGAAACATTATTTGCTGTTTCTGCACCATATTTATTGTTTAATGTTTCTCTTATAAAGGCATGCATATCTTGTGCTTGCTCAGGACTTGCAGTTTCTCCTGTACCAATTGCCCAAACAGGCTCATAGGCTAAAACAATATTTTTAAAAGCTGCTGCGTCTAAATGAAATAAAGCATTTTTTATTTGTGATGCTACTACGTTTTCATGGTTATTAGCTTTTCTATCTGCCAATTCTTCACCAAAACAAAAAATTACTCGCATGTCATTTGCCAATGCTGCATCTACTTTTTTTGCTAGTAGTTCATCGGTTTCATTAAAGTATGCACGACGTTCTGAGTGCCCTAAGATCACAGTTTCTACACCAATACTTTTTAACATTGCAGCACTAATTTCACCAGTATATGCACCATTTTCTGCAAAATGCATGTTTTGTGCTATTACTTCAATATTAGATTGTCTTAAAGCATCAAAAGCAGGCCAAAGATTAGTAAATGTTGGCGCAATCATTACTTCTGCTGTAGATGTTTGCGTTTGTTTTTTTAAGTTAGTTATTAAGGTTTCTGTTTGTGAAAGATCATTATTCATCTTCCAGTTTCCTGCTACTATATTTTTTCTCATATCTTTTATCGTCTAAAGCGAAAATCTTTTTTTAAGTTAAACTAATTTATTACTACCTACTACCAAAGTTTCATCATAGAAACCTTGCTATTAAATATAGGTAAAAAACAAAAGTAACTAATTTAATGCTTTTAATAACTCACTATCATCAGCTTTTATAGCTTTATATAGTTTTATGTTTCCTTGTGCGTCAATAATTAGGTGTCTAGGAATCCAGTCTAAGTCAATAGATTTACTAAAAATACTTTTCATTCCTTTTGGCATAAAATAATGTTCTCCTTTTACTTGATACTTATTTATACCTTTTTTCCAACTAGTGATAGATTTGTCTGCAGAAAGAAACAAAAATACCATTTCTGTATTGGCTTCTTGTAGTGCTTTTACTTTTGGCATGCCTTGTATACAGTCACCACACCAAGATGCCCAAACATCTATTAAAATAGTACTGCCTTTGTGTTTTTCTAAAATTTGCTTAAAGGAAATGTTTTCTCCATCAAAAGAAATAAAAGTATCATTTAATGCTTCTTGAGTAAATTGTGTTGGTGTTTCTTGTGCTTTACAGCTTATAAATAAAATACTGAAGCATACTACTAATAGGTGTTTTTTCATGATTTACATGTAGTTACTAAGTATAAACCATGTGCTAAAAAATGGTTTATTAATTATTAAAATAATTGTAATTTTCTGATAATGACATTATTTCAATGTCACTTTTGGGTCTAACCACGTGTAGATTATGTCGACAAAAATATTAATAATTACAAAAAGGGTTGCTATAATTAAAACAGAACCCATAATTACTGGCAAGTCTAAAGTATTTAATGCGTTTACTATTTCTTTTCCTAAACCATTCCAACCAAAAATATATTCTACAAAAACAGCTCCTGCAAGCATAGATGCAAACCATCCAGAAATTGCGGTAACCACAGGATTTAGTGCATTTTTTATGGCATGTTTTTTTATAATTTGAAACTCACTCAAGCCCTTAGCTCTTGCTGTACGTATGTAATCTTGGTTAAAAACCTCTAATAAAGAGTTACGCATTAACTGAATAATTACAGCTAGCGGACGAATACCTAAAACAACAGCAGGAAGTATTAAGTTTTTCCATTGTATGTGAAGTTTTTCGCCATAATCATCTAATTCATAAAGGCTACCTGTCATTTCTAGATTGGTGTATTTATGCAAAACATAACCAAATAACCAAGCAAACAATATAGCCGAAAAAAACGAAGGCACAGACATACCAACTGTACTAAATATTTGAATGGCTTTATCTAAAAAACTATCTTTTTTTAATGCTGAAACCACTCCTAAAAAAACACCTAAAAGCATCGCTATTACTATTGCTGAAACTGCCAAAACAAACGTATTTGGTAATGTTTCTGCAAGTACTTGACTAACTTTTTTACCTTGTTTAGTAAAAGACTCTCTTAAATACGGAAACTTTAAAACAGCTATGGTATTGCCTACAGAAAACAGCTTGGTAGCTGTATATTTACTTGTACTTAAATAGGTGTAGTTATTTTTGTTTTTAGAATGAAATGAAATAGGAGACAAATCATTTAAATAGTATACATATTGTGTACTTATAGGCTTATCAAAACCATACTTTTGTTTTACTAATGCTAACTGCTCGCTATCTTCATTTTGTCCAAGCATCATTTGTGCAGGATCTCCAGGAAGCACGTTAAATAAAAAGAATATAACGGTTACTACACCAAATAAAGTGAGTAATGCATAACCGGTTTTATTTACTAAGTAGCTTATCAGTGGTACGTAATTTTCTGGTTTTCTTTTTAGCTTTTCCTACTTTTTAACACTTCTAGCAATTCTTTATTAATACTTAGAAGTGTTTTGGTATCTCTTTTATTTTTTTAATGTTATTTCTACTAACGACTCAAAAGAAGTATTGTTTGCTACATTAATAGAATCTAAAAGGTCACCTTCTGTTCTTTCTTTTACCACATTAACCGCTTCTATAGTTTCTGAGTCAAGAGCATCTGCTGCTTCTTTGGTTGCTATTTCGTTATCGATTAAAAATAATACCGAAGCGAAGTCTTCTTCCTTTTTAGGTTCTGGTTTTCTTTCTACTACGGGTAATTTTAAATCGTCAATATCATTCCAGTGTACTTTTTGAGTAACCGTTCCTTGGTGTAATTTCACCACTCCTGGATTAGCACGAACTACTGTTTTTAATGCTTTTTCATCGCATAAATACCAATTAAAATCTAATGCATAATCGGCATTTATTTTTAATTTTTCATCGGCTCCAGAAGCTGTTAAACCAATAACTGTGTAACCGTTTTTAATTGCTTTGTCTGTTACTGTTTTTAACGCTTGCAAACCTTGAGTTTCTGCAGTATCTAAATTATAAGAGATAACCATAATAAGGTTTTCTTCATTTAAAAACTGTTCTGTTAAATCTTCGTCATCACTTTCAATAGAAAAATCTTTTATTGGAGGATCATAGCCTTCATCTATAATTTTAGTTTCTACTCCTATATATTCTCCATCTACAGTTGGGTAACTTCCGTCGGTTACAAATTCTTTTTCTTCGCCATTTACTTTAAATGTCCATGTGTATTCTTGCACAGCCTTTGGTGCATCTTCTGGAGTAGACATTCCTTCAAGAATATTTGCTCCTACTTTATACGCTCTAAAATCCCAAGTTGGTAAATGCATTAACACGTGGTAGCCAAACCAAAGACTTCCTAAAAAGCCTAAAAGAGCTAATAAGGTAGTAGGAAACTTTCCTAATATAGGTTTTATATGTTTTAAACCTATTAGCAAAACAACTATTAATCCTAGTAAGATTAAGTCTTTAATAAAACTTTCTATTGGTTTCATTGGTAAGAAATCACCAAAACAACCACAATCTTTTACCTTATCAAAATACCATGCATAAAAGGTAAGGAAAGTAAAAAATACAATCATTGCAAAAAGGCTTCGTACTGTAAATTTTGGTTTATAGCCAATAAGTAAAAAGATACCTAAAACAACTTCTAACACCACCACAAAAACTGAAATAGCCAAAGCATAAGGTTCTAAAAACGGAAGGTTTAAAACGTCTTCACTAAAATATTCTTGTAATTTATAAGAAAAACCTAATGGATCATTTAATTTTATTAATCCTGAAAAAATGAATAATCCTCCTACAAGGATTCTACAAAGGTGTGTGATGTATTTCATAAATATTTTTGTAATTCCTGAAAAACAGGAAACGTTTTAATTTAAATTCTATTTTTTATTATGCATCCTACTTTAGCAGGAACTTTTTTTTATTCTTTTAAATGAATCATAGCAAAAATGGCATAATTAATCATGTCTTGATAATTAGCATCAATGCCTTCGCTAACAATAGTTTTTCCTGCATTATCTTCAATTTGCTTTACGCGAAGTAATTTTTGTAAAATTAAATCGGTTAAGCTACTCACACGCATATCGCGCCAAGCTTCACCATAATCATGGTTTTTATCTTCCATGAGTTTTTTGGTAATGGCTACTTTTTCATCATAAAGAACAGTTGCTTCTTCCGTAGTCAAATCAGGTTGGTCTACAACCCCTTTTTCTAACTGAATTAAAGCCATAATACTATAATTAATAATACCTATAAACTCACTAACTTCACCTTCATCTACTTTTCTAACATGGTTTTGTTGTAGACTTCTAATACGTTGTGCTTTTATAAAAATTTGGTCTGTAAGTGATGGTAAACGTAATATTCTCCACGCGCTTCCGTAATCAGACATTTTATTAATAAATAAGCTTCTGCATGTGTTTACAACAGCGTCATATTGTTTTGAAGTATCTTGCATAAATTAAAATCTATTTTGCGTAAATTTCGCATAAATAATTTTAAAGTTCAAAGTTTAGCGTTTAAAGTTTTGTATACTTTAACAAACAACCATTTACAAAGCACGAATGACAATTAATTGCAAAGGAAAACTCATAGATTTAACCACTCCTAAAGTCATGGGAATATTAAATCTTACTCCAGACTCATTTTATGATGGCGGAAAATATAAAAATGAAAGTCAAATTTTAACACAAGTAGAAACGATGTTAAAAAACGAAGCTACTTTTATAGATATTGGCGCTTACAGTTCTAGACCAAATGCGCAGCATATTAGTGAAACCGAAGAATTAAAACGCTCGCTTCCTATTATTAACTTACTAACCAACACTTTTCCTGAAATAATACTATCTGTAGATACTTTTAGAAGCGAAGTTGCCAAGCAAGCTATTGAACATGGAGCCGCTTTAGTGAATGATATTTCTGCAGGAATGTTAGATAAAAACATGATGCAAACAGTTGCTAATTTGCAAGTACCATATATTATGATGCACATGAAAGGTACACCACAAAATATGCAAGAACATACTGCATATAAAAACATCATGAAAACGCTTATTTTTTATTTTTCGGAAAGAATTGCCGAAGCAAAAAAACTAGGTATTAATGATATGATTATAGATCCTGGCTTTGGATTTGCTAAAAACACAGCTCAAAATTTTGAAGTATTAAAGCATTTAGAGCTTTTAAAAATAGTAGATTTACCAATACTTGCTGGAGTTTCTAGAAAATCTATGATATACAAAACGTTAGAAAACACAGCTAAAGATGCATTAAACGGAACCACTGTTTTAAATACTATTGCTTTACAAAAAGGAGCAAAAATTTTACGTGTTCACGATGTTAAAGAAGCAACAGAAACCATTAAACTAACAGCACAACTTAATTAATAATGAAACATTTTTTTTACCTAGCACTTTTAATTTTTATTACCTCTTGTGGCAATGAAAAAACCATTCAGTTAGCAGAAATTTCACATTCTGAAATTCATGAAGTACTAGACATTTCTCCTGGCTATATTTTTTATGACGAAACCAAACCAGATAGTTTAGAGCTAAACAGAAAGAATTTAATTAGTACTACCAACTGGTTGATTAATGTAGACAAACGCTTAAAGCTACATCAAGCAATTCCGCAGATAATCTTTTTACAAGAAAAAAAGAAAAACTCTAATCATAAAAAAGAAGGTGTAAAAAATTACTATACCTGTAATGATACCAGCATTAAAAATTTGGGATTTATTGATTTTACCGATATTATTTACCAAACCCAAGCCAATGAAATAGACTCTAAGAAAGATACATCTATTTTTGTTTTAACGCTTAGTGTTAATAGTATGAATGACATATTAATAAACTCTTATTTACAAGAAACAGCGCATAACAGCACTACTGTAATTAAAGACCTATTTTCTATAATTGAAACTATAAAAAATTCAAATAATTTAGAATTAGATGCTAGCGATTTTAAGGTAAACTTACGTTTTAACAAAAACCTAAGCTTTCAAGAATACATACATATTAAATCTATGTGTAATGATTTAAAAACCGAAGGACTTAGTGTTTCTAATATTGAATATATTTATTAATCATATTTTAGTACATTTACAAAAACACCCAAACTTTGGAAATATTTGATGACCTTTTAAAATTCACTATTTTAGATATAATAGATGTTATTTTGGTAGCACTATTGCTCTACTACGTATACAAACTAGTTAAAGGTACAGTTGCAATTAACATATTTATAGGTATTGTAATTATTTATATTATTTGGAAAATTACACAAGCATTACAAATGCAACTTTTAAGTAATATTCTTGGTGGTTTTATTAGTGTTGGTATGTTTGCGCTTATTGTTGTTTTTCAACAAGAAATAAGAAAATTTCTTTTAATGATTGGTTCTACCAATTTTGGAAGCAGAAAAAAATTCTTTAAACAACTTAAGTTTTTACAAACCGAAACCAGCAACGCAACAAATATTGAGGTAATTATTGCTGCTTGTACCAAAATGGGAACCACAAAAACAGGAGCTTTAATAGTTTTAGAACATAACAATAGCCTAGATTTTTTAAAAGATACAGGAGACGCCATGAATATTGAGGTTACACAACCAATAATTGAAAGTATCTTTTTTAAAAATAGCCCATTACACGATGGAGCCATTATTATAGAAAACAATATTGTAAAAGCTACACGAGTAATTTTACCAGTAAATAACGAAAAAACCTTACCACAACGATTTGGTTTACGTCATAGAGCAGCTGTTGGTATTACAGAAAAAACAGATGCTTTGGCAATTGCTGTAAGTGAAGAAACAGGACAACTATCTTATTTTAAAGGCGGAAAATTTGTTATGTTTAAAGACACAGAAGAGCTTATAGAAATAATAAAGAAAGATTTAGCTTAATACTATACTGCAAACAAAAAAAGAATTTTCAGTATTTGATTTTCTATATGCTAAACCGTTTATGATTTAACAAAAAGAGATTAAACTTCTGCAGTTTGCATAAACTGTACTTCGTATAAATTTTTATAATAACCTCCTTGCTTTTTAAGCAACTCTTGATGCGTACCTTCTTCAACAATTTCACCTGCATCCATAACTATAATTTTGTCTGCTTTTTTAATAGTAGCCAATCTATGCGCTATAACAATAGAGGTTCTTCCTTTGGTAATTTTATCGGTTGCATTTTGTATCAGCTGCTCTGAGTAAGAATCTACAGAAGAGGTAGCTTCATCTAACACCAAAATACTAGGATTGGTAACATAAGCTCTTAAAAACGAGATTAATTGTCGTTGTCCAGAAGAAAGCATTGCTCCTCTTTCTTTTACATTATAATGGTAACCTTCAGGAAGACTCATAATAAATTCATGAATTCCTATATCTTTTGCTGCTTGTTGTACTTGTGCTTCGGTTATATCTGGATTATTTAAAGTAATATTATTTAAAATAGTATCTGCAAACAAAAATACATCTTGTAACACTACAGCTATTTTAGCACGTAAAGAACCTAAGGTTAGTTGTTTAATATCTATATCATCTATAGTAATGGTACCTTTATTAATTTCGTAAAAACGATTTAATAAATTAATAATGGTAGACTTTCCTGCTCCTGTTGCTCCTACAATTGCTATGGTTTCTCCTGCTTTTACGTTAAAAGAAATTCCTTTTAGCACTTCTTCATCTTCCACATAACTAAAGTGTACTTTTTTAAAGGCTATATTTCCGTTAAAAACAGAAACCTCTTGAGTTCCTGTATCTGTAATTTGCGAAGTGGTATCTAAAACCTTAAACACTCTATTTGCAGCTACCATTCCCATTTGCAGTGTATTAAACTTATCTGCAATTTGACGTAATGGTCTAAACAGCATAGGAATAAACATAATAAAAGCAATTAAATCTCCTTGCGAAACCGTATTATCTAGCACAGCATTTAACCCTCCATACCAAACAACTAGACCTATAGTAATAGAAGAAGAAAGTTCTGCAATAGGAAAGAAAATAGAGTTATACCAAACGGTTTTTAACCATCCTTTTTTATGTCTATTGTTTATTGTTTTAAATTTTTTATACTCCGTATCTTCTCTTGTAAAAAGTTGAAGAATTTTCATTCCTGTAACGCGTTCTTGAACAAAAGAGTTTAGATTAGAAATTTCGGTTCGCACTTCTTCAAAAGCACGTTTCATATATTTCTGAAAAATTCTAGTAGCAACCAATACTAAAGGTAAAAGAGCAAAAACAATAAGGCTTAATTTCCAATTCATAAAAATCATAACACCAGAAACCACAATCATGGTTAATACGTCTCTAAAAATCATGAATAAACCTTCGCCAAATATATCAGCAATACGCTCCATATCTGTTACAGCACGAGTAATAAGTACACCTACCGAAGAATTATCATAATACTTCATTTTAAATTTAAGCATATGATTAAAAAGCTTGACACGTATATCTTTTACCACATTTTGACCTAGCCAACCTGCATAATAAATAAAAAACAGCTGAAAAAAGGTCTGTGCTAACAGTAATCCAAGCATGATTACTACAAAAAATAAAAAGCCTTCTGCATCTTGTTTTGCTATATTATTATCTACTACATATTGTGTTAAATAAGGCACAGCAGAACTTAAAGCTGCCAATAATACAACTGCTAAAAACACACCAATAAAAACCCATTTATATGGTTTTACATAAAATGAAAGTCGTGTTAAAAGACTAAAGTCTAAAATTTTATCTTGCTTTTTATTTGTCATATTTTATAGACTCTGGGTATTCTACTTTTGTTAAGTAAAGCGCATGTGCAGGAACAGAAAAACCTGCTTCACATCTACTTTTAGATTTAATTATTTTGTGCATGTTTGCAACTTCCATTTTACCTAATCCTATATTTACTAAAGTACCAACAATAGCTCTTACCATATTACGTAAAAAACGATCTGCTTTAATGGTAAAATGTAATTCATCATTTACTACTTGCCAATGAGCATACATTAAATCGCAATTATATGTTTTTACATCTGTATTGCTTTTAGAAAAACATTGAAAATCTTTATACTGCAATAAAATTTGCGCAGCCTCATTCATCTTTTCAACATTTAGTTTAGGCTTAACATAAAAAGTTTGATCTTTTTGAAAAACATCTTTTTTAACAGAAATTCTATACAAATATGCTCTACTTACTGCATGAAACCTTGCATGCGCATCTTCTTTTACTCTAAAGACATCTTGAATAGCAATATCTTTTGGTAATAACGCATTTAGCCTATACACAAGATCTTGTTTATTAAAATCTATTTCAGTTTCAAAATGCGCAAACATTTGTGCTGCATGTACTCCTGCATCTGTACGTCCTGCCCCTAGAATTGGCGTTTCTTTTTTTAGTAAAATAGCCAAGTTTTTTTCTATAACCTCTTGTACAGAAATAGCGTTTGGCTGTTTTTGCCAACCATGATATTCTGCACCATTATAAGAAAGTTGTAAAAAATATTTCAAGTTAAAATCGTATTTTTGTAAAAGGCAAAGATAGAACTTTAATCTATCTTTAAATTTCAAATAAACGTTAATTAATTAAAGAGATTTTCGCTTTTTAAAATTAACTATAAAAACTAAAATTCCCGATCTACAGGGAAATGATAATGAAAAAAATCCTCTTACTTTCAGACACACATAGTTATATCGATGAAGCCATTTTAAAATATGTAAAACAAGCAGATGAAGTATGGCATGCTGGAGACATTGGCGATTTAAAAGTTACAGATACCATAAAACAGTTAAAACCACTTCGTGCTGTTTATGGCAATATTGATGATGCCAAAGCAAGGGTAGAATTTCCTGAAAACAATAGATTTATGTGTGAAGATGTAGATGTTTGGATTACACATATAGGTGGATATCCAAATAGATATGATGTACGAATAAGAGAAGCTATTAAAAAAAATCCGCCAAAACTATTTATTTCTGGGCACTCACATATTTTAAAGGTTATACCAGACAAAAAACTAAACCTATTACATATGAATCCTGGTGCTGTAGGAAAACATGGTTTTCAAAAAGTAAGAACCATGCTTCGATTTGTTATTGAGGGAGCAACTATAAAAGATTTAGAAGTTATTGAGTTTAAAAAATAAAAAAGCCCAAGATCTTCACCTTGGGCTCACGCACTAATACTAAGATGATAGGTTTATCGTAATCTATCCACAGATTTTACAAGATCTTCATCCTTCTTAATGGCCTTATTAGCTAACACTAATAACACGATAGAAATAATAGGAAGAAAAATCCCAATACCTTTCTCAGAAACATTTGTTTCTCCAGATACGTTTAGTGATTGATACACAAATAATCCTAGTAAAATAAAGTTTAATATGATGTTAAGTCGTCCCAACATAAATTGCGACTTCCTATTTTTAAACAAAAATATAGATATTAAAGATAAGGCTGCAGAGCCTAAAAACAATCCAAAATACAGCATATTATCTTTTGCAAAAACTATTGTATCATTTACAGTAGTCCATAAATTAAAAACAAAAGTTAAACCAGCAGACACTCCTGCAGCCAATAAAAGATAAACACTTTGTATACGTTGAATCATAAATTTTTTAAATATTGACCACAAAAATAACAGTTTCTTTTATAAAAATACGGTAAAAACTTAAAATAAAGTTGTATAATTGCAGTAACAAGATGTAACATACACGGTTATACCTTGTTAATACTTCAGAATAAGATCAATATCTCTTCGGAATAATTCAAATTCTATATCTAACACAAAATATTCAATTCAACATAATGTTTGAAATCACACAATTAAAAGAAATGAAGCTTCCTGAGTTACAGGAAATAGCTAAAACTTTAAAGGTATCTAAATATCGTACTTTAAAGAAATTAGATTTAGTGTACCAAATACTAGATCATCAAGCAGCAAACCCTAAAGCTGTTGAAGCAGTTGCTAAACCGGTTGAAAAAGTAGTTGAAAAAACAGAGGTAAAAAAACCTAGACAACGAGTACAAAGAACAGCAGCAAAAAAACCTGCTACTAAAACTACTCCTAAAAAAGAGGAAACTACAACTACAGAAACTAAAGTAGAAAACAAGCCTAAACACCAACCAAAGGCTCCTGCTAAACCTCAAGCAAAAAGAGAACCTCAAAAATCTCAAAAAGAAAAGTCTCAAAAAGAAAAACCTGCAACAAACGATAAAACAGATAGAGCAGAAAAATCTAGAGACAATAATCAAAATAAAAAACCACAGCATAAAAATCAAAACAAAAACTCTGGAAACAACGGAAACAAAGACACAAGAAACCGTTACAAAGAACCAGATTTTGAATTTGATGCTATTATAGAGAGTGAAGGTGTTTTAGACATCATGCAAGATGGATATGGTTTTTTACGTTCTTCAGACTACAATTATTTATCATCTCCAGATGACATATATGTTTCGCAATCTCAAATTCGTTTATTTGGTTTAAAAACAGGAGATACTGTTTTAGGTCATGTTAGACCTCCTAAAGAAGGTGAAAAATATTTCCCTTTAATTAAAGTTAGCAAAATAAACGGTCAAGACCCAAATGTGGTAAGAGATAGAGTTGCTTTTGAGCACTTAACGCCATTGTTTCCGCAAGAAAAATTTAATATTGCAGAAAAACAAGCCACTATTTCTACACGTATTATGGATCTGTTTGCTCCTATTGGTAAAGGGCAACGTGGTATGATTGTGTCACAACCAAAAACAGGTAAAACCATGTTACTTAAAGATGTTGCAAATGCTATTGCTGCAAACCATCCTGAGGTATACCAAATGATTTTACTTATCGATGAAAGACCTGAAGAAGTTACAGACATGCAACGTAATGTTCGTGGTGAAGTGGTTGCTTCTACTTTTGATAAAGAAGCACATGAACACGTAAAAATTGCTAATATTGTTTTAGAAAAAGCAAAACGTTTGGTAGAATGTGGTCATGATGTAGTGATTCTTTTAGATTCTATTACAAGACTTGCTAGAGCATACAATACTGTACAACCTGCTTCAGGAAAAATACTTTCTGGTGGTGTAGATGCAAATGCATTACATAAGCCAAAACGTTTCTTTGGTGCTGCTCGTAATATAGAAAATGGAGGTTCTTTAACTATTATTGCTACGGCATTAACAGAAACAGGATCTAAAATGGATGAAGTTATTTTTGAAGAATTTAAAGGTACTGGTAACATGGAACTACAATTAGACAGAAAAATATCTAACCGTAGAATTTTCCCTGCTATTGATCTTACCTCATCAAGCACACGTCGTGATGATATATTATTAGACGAAACTACAATACAAAGAATGTGGGTGATGCGTAAATATCTTGCTGATATGAACCCTGTAGAAGCTATGGAGTTTATTAACGAAAGATTTAAACAAACAAGAAACAACGAAGAGTTTTTAATCTCTATGAACGGTTAATACCACTCTACTCGTATTTATAAAAAAGCCTTGAGAAATTCTCAAGGCTTTTTTTTTGTTTTAGTTTACTATATAAGTGCTAAAACAATAATACTTTGTATTAAAACTCTATTATCAAATATACCATTATAAGTAGCAACAGTAAATGTTTCAATAAATGAGCTTATTTCATTTACGCCATCGTAATTAGCATTACTACTACAAGGAAAAGAATAATATCATTGTTAACATTAAAAAGAAGTCAACTTCTCTTTTAAAATCACGTTTACTTATTATTATAGCATATTGCAGCTAATTCAAGACTTATACTTAATAAATACGCATAACAAATAAACTACAATTGCCATATATAAACGTTATACCACGTTAAAAAAATGAGCCATACACAATCCTCACTTTCTTCTACAAAGGCTTATAGCATAAAACTTATAAGAAGTTCACTTGTGGTAATAAATAACTCTGATTACCTATTAACAAAAAATATATAACAAACAAAAAAGCCTTTCCGATTGGAAAGGCTTTTAAATTTCTTTTAAAGAAGTTACTCCTTATAGAGCAGCTACGTGCTTAGCTAAACCAGATTTAAGGTTAGCAGCTTTATTAGCGTGTATAATGTTTTTCTTTGCTAGTTTATCTAACATTGAAACAACAGAAGGAAATAAAGCATCAGCTTCTTTCTTATCAGTTAACTCACGTAATTTTTTGATAGCATTACGAGTAGTTTTGTGCTGATATTTATTTCTTAAACGCTTAGCTTCGTTACTTCTAATTCTTTTTAGCGCTGACTTATGATTTGCCATTTGTTTCTTTTTTTCTTTCTTATTAAAAAATGTAGCCCGTAGGGGAATCGAACCCCTCTTACCAGGATGAAAACCTGGCGTCCTAGCCGATAGACGAACGGGCCATTTTGCTTTTGAGACTGCAAAGATAAATAAACTTTTTAATTCTGCAATTAATTTTTATTTTTTTTTGCAATTTTATTTTTCAAAAAACTTACAACGTTTCCATTGCGGGTGCAAAAATACAACTATTTTTAAATGTTGCAACACTAAATCAATATTTTTTTAAAAAAAATTGAAACTAATATGCTTTTGCAAACAATACTCTTCCTTTAGAAGGGTTCCCTGTAAACACGCACTTTCCTTCTTCTTTTTCAGAATCTACTGGTATACAACGTATTGTTGCTTTTGTTATTTCTTTTATCTTATCTTCGGTTTCTATTGTACCATCCCAGTGTGCAGAAATAAATCCTCCTTTATTATTTAAAGTTTCTTTAAATTCTTCAAAATTTTCCACTTTTGTGATATGTGAATCTCTATAATCTAGTGCTTTTTTGTACAGATTATTCTGGATATCTTCTAAAAGAGTTTCTACAGTACTCGTTAAATTATCTAGAGCAATAACTTCTTTTGTCTTAGTATCACGTCTCGCTATTTCTACTGTACCTTTTTCTAGATCTTTTGGACCTATTGCAATACGTAATGGTACACCTTGTAATTCATGCTGTGCAAATTTAGCTCCTGGTCTATAGGTATCTCTATCATCATATTTAACAGAAATATTTTTAGCATACAGATCACTCTTTATAAGGTTAGCTATTTTACTAATTTCTTCAAATTGTTCATCTGTTTTATAAATAGGAACAATTACCACTTGATTTGGCGCTAAACTAGGAGGCAGAACCAAACCTTCATCATCACTATGTGTCATAATTAAAGCTCCCATTAAACGTGTAGAAACTCCCCATGACGTTGCCCAAACATAATCTTGCTTTCCTTCTTTAGAGGTAAACTTTACATCAAAGGCTTTTGCAAAATTTTGTCCTAAAAAGTGCGAAGTTCCTGCTTGCAACGCTTTACCATCTTGCATTAATGCTTCTATACAATAGGTTTCATCTGCTCCAGCAAAACGTTCGCTTTCTGTTTTCACTCCTTTAACAACAGGAATAGCCATAAAGTTTTCTGCAAAATTGGCATAAACGTTATTCATTAGCTCTGCTTCCTTTAAAGCTTCTGCTTTTGTGGCATGAGCAGTATGCCCTTCTTGCCATAAAAATTCTGCGGTTCTAAGAAATAAACGTGTACGCATTTCCCAACGTACAACATTTGCCCATTGGTTTATTAATAATGGTAAATCTCTATACGATTGGATCCATCCTTTATATGTATTCCAAATAATAGCTTCACTAGTTGGTCTTACTACTAATTCTTCTTCTAATTTTGCCGCAGGATCTACACGAAGTTTTCCTGGTTTATCTGGATCATTTTGTAATCTATAATGGGTAACAACTGCACATTCTTTTGCAAATCCTTCCGCATTTTTTTCTTCAGCTTCAAATAAGCTTTTAGGTACGAAAAGAGGAAAATAAGCATTTTGATGTCCTGTTTCTTTAAACATTTTATCTAATTCTGCTTGCATTTTTTCCCAGATAGCATATCCATATGGTTTAATTACCATACAACCACGAACTGCGGAGTTCTCAGCTAAATCTGCTTTGACAACCAATTCGTTATACCATTTTGAGTAGTCTTCTGCTCTACTTGTAAGTTTTTTGCTCATATACAGGGTTTTGGCACAAATATTGTGACTATGTTAAATAATGAAATAGTTCAGCAAAACTAACTATTTTTGTATTGTTCAACAATAAAATCTTAAGAGATATGCAATTTAAAAAATACATAAAAGCACAAATGCCATTTTTAGCGCTATTAGCTATTGCATTTGTGATGAGCTCCTGTGGTTCATCGCAATATGTAAACCAAGATAATGATGGTATTTATGGCTCTTCACAAAGTCCTGAGGTACAAAATGATGTAGCCAATAATAATTCTTATTATAAAAATTATTTTCAAGAACAATCTTCAGAATACGACTATATTACAGAAGAAGAGGATGCTGTTTTTACAGATATAGATTCGTATGAAGGTGACTATAACGAACAAGAGAACACAGAAGAAGAATCTTATGCTGGTTGGGGACAAGACAACAGTGATGTAACTATAAATGTATACTCAAACAATATGGGTTATGGTTATAACAACTGGTACAGACCTTTTGGATATGGTTATGGTTACGGATATTCTTATTGGAATATGGGATGGGGTTATTCTGGGTTTTATGATCCATTTTGGTTTTCTCCTTATTATGGATATGGAGGTTATTACCACTCTCCTTATTGGAACAACTATGGCTATTACAACAATTACTACGGAGGAAACCGTGTTGCATATCACAACTCTAGACGCAGCAACAGCTTTTATAGATCTAGTGCCATATACGGAAGAAACAATACCAATACCACCATTAGAAGAAGTACTAGTACTAGATCTAATGCAACAACAACACCTAGAAGAAACAGTAACACCACTACTAGCCCTAGAACTAATAATACTACAAGAACTAGAGTGAATACTACTAGAAATAGCAACTCTTCAGGAACTAATAATTCTACAAGAACTAGAGTAAACACCACTAGAACTAGAACAAGTACATCAACAACACAACCAAGATCGAATTCATCGTATTCAACTAGTCCTAGAACAAACTCTTATTCTTCTCCTAGCTCTTCTACAAGAAGTAGCTCTTCTACAAGATCTTCATCTAGTCGAAGTAGCTCTTCAAGCAGAAGCAGTAGTAGACGATAAAATTAAATTGCTAAATCACAAACGAGCTAACTATCTATATTAATTTAATGGTGTTAGCTCGTTTTATTTATACTAATTAAAAATTTATACATGAAAAAAGGAATCTTACTATGCATAGGTTTTATATCTATGTCACTAACTCAAGCGCAAGACATTACAGATGCACTGCGTTATTCAAAAGATGATATACAAGGAACTGCTAGATACAGAGCACTAAGCGGAGCTTTTGGAGCACTAGGAGGAGACATGAGTGCTGTTGCCATTAATCCAGCAGGATCTTCTGTTTTTAATGATAGCCATATTTCATTTTCATTAACCAATCAAAATAACAAAACAGATACAAAGTATTTTAATGGAAGTAATAATGCTACAGAATCTACTATAGATTTAAACCAAATTGGAGCTGCATTTGTTTTTGATATTAATAGTAAGACTTCTAATTGGAAAAAATTCACCTTAGGAGTTACCTATAATAAAATTGAAGATTATAATAACGATTGGTTTGCTTATGGCACAAACAATAACAACTCTATAGGTTCTTATTTTTTAGAAAATGCTAACGGTTTACGATTAGATGAAATTTCTCGTTTTCAAGGAGAAACTTACGCAGATGCATATAGTGATATTGGGTATTTTTATGGAAATCAAAACCAACAAGCGTTTTTAGGTTATGAATCTTATATTTTAGAACCAGTAACAGATAGTGACGATAACACACTTTACACCTCTAATATTGCCGACGGAGACTTTTACCAAGAACACACATATGCCGCAACGGGTTATAACGGAAAATTTACTATTAACGCTTCTACACAATATGGTGAAAATCTATATTTTGGTTTAAATGTTAATACGCATTTTATTAATTACGAACGCTCTACCTATTTATTTGAAGGAAACAATAATTCAGGTTCTTTAATTAACGAAGTAGGGTTTCAAAACAACCTTAAAACAATAGGTTCTGGTGTTTCTTTTCAGTTTGGTGGAATTTTAAAAATTGAAAAACAACTTAGAGTAGGTTTAACGTATGATACACCAACTTGGTACACTATTGAAGACGAAACAAGCCAGTCTATAAAAACATTAAGTTATGATGGTATTGCTCTAGAAAACGGAAGCACTTTTTATGACATAAACATAAACCCAAGAGTAATTAATGTATATGAACAATACAATTTAAAAACACCAGGAAAGTTAACAGGAAGCTTAGCTTATGTTTTTGGAACTAATGGATTGATTAGCATTGATTATTCTATTAAAGATTACGGAAACACTAAATTTAAACCTGCATCAGACACCTATTTTTCGTATCAAAACAATATTATTAGCGAAAGTTTAACCACTGCTTCTACCTTTAAAATTGGTGGTGAATATAAAATTAAACAGGTTAGTTTAAGAGGTGGTTATAGATTTGAAGAAAGTCCTTATAAAGACGAAGAAACTGTTGGCGATTTAAATGGTTACTCTTTTGGTTTAGGATACAATTTTGGCAACCTAAAATTAGACCTAACCTTTGACCATTACAAAAGAGAAACCAATTACCAACTATATCAAGTTGGCTTAACAGACGCTGCTAATTTAGATAGCAAAAACTCAAATGTAACATTGTCTTTAAGTTTTAATTTATAATCCACAAGAAAACATAATACATAAAAAAACCTGAACAATAATTGTTCAGGTTTTTTTTATGCTATAATTCTAAGTTAAGCTTCTACCTTTTTAAGGTAAAGTGAGCTCTAAACTCTTTTCTACTTAAGTCTCCTAAATTATTAGGATCTCTAAATTCTAAAGAGAACCAATAATCACTTGAAGGTAAAGGGTAACCATTTAAGGTACCATCCCATCCTGCTCCACTAGGACTTAATTGCTTTAATAACTTTCCATATCTATCAAATATATAAATAGTAGCATCTAACTGATTACTAATACCTACTATTTGCCAAGTATCATTATGTCCATCATCATTTGGCGTAAAGAATTTAGGATAATCTATTACCAATACAGTAGTGCTATCATCTCCACAGCCATCAGCATCTCTAACGGTTACTACGTGCTCTCCTGCAGAAACATTATTAAAAGTATATACATTTGTTCCATTACTTTCAAAAGGACCTCCATCTATACTAAATTCATAATCTGCTCCTGGTACACTATCTACACTAGCTTGAATAACATTATTATTTGCAAATGTTTCAGAAACAACTGTAGCAGTTAAGCCTGTTGGCGGAATACTATTAGTAACAACAGATAATGTATTAGGAGAACCTAAAACAGTAGAACAACCTGTACTTATATTTGTTACAAATACACTGTAGGTTCCTGCTACAATAGGCTCATAAGATGAATCTGTACCTAAAACAACTGTTGGGTTGCTAGTTTCTGTCCATTCAAAAGTATAATCTAGTATAGATAATCCTGTTTCTATAATAGGTCCATTTACAAGATTTCCATCATTATCAAAACATAATATAAAAGTATCTACAAGATCTACATCTGGTATTGGGTGTACTGTAAATGATACCACTTGAGAATCCATACAAGTTCCTCCTGTAGTATATAACACAGAATAAGTAGCTCCTGAAATAGCATTAAATACTTCTCCTGTAACACTATCAATAATAGAACCATCTCCTGGTTCAACATCAAAAGTAAACACACCTCCTGAAGTTCCTGTTACAAAAGCAGTTGCTCCATCACAATTAGGATTCATTGTAAAAGAAGCATCATCTGCAATAAAAACAGTTACGTTTTGCGTAGAACTTACAGCACAAGGTCCTGAAGTAGTGTATTCCACAGTATATGTTGCTCCTGATGTTCCGTTGGTAACCTCTCCTGTTGTTGCATTTATAGTAGCGCCATCTGTTGGTGCAGGATTAAATGTAAATACTCCACCTGTATCTCCTGTTATAGTTGCAGTACCTCCATCACAATTAGGATTCATTGAAAACGTTGCATCTTCTTGTGGATATACCGTTACAGACTCTATACTACTTGACGGACAAGTTCCAGAGGTTGTATACTCTATACTGTAAGTTGCTCCAGACACTCCATTAGTTATCTCTCCTGTTGCTGCATTAATTATTGCTCCATCAGTTACTGCTGGATTAAAGGCAAATGTTCCACCAGCATCTCCTGTTACTACTGCTGTTGCTCCATCACATGTTGGTGTCAATGCAAATGAAGGATCGTCTGTTATTAATACGGTTAAAACTTGAGTGTCACTTGCTGGACAAGCTCCGCTTGTTGTATATTCAATAGTATAACTTGCTCCTGAAGTAGCATTTGTTACTTCTCCTGTTGTTGCATTAATAGTCGCTCCATCTGTTGCAGATGGGTTAAAAGCAAAAGTTCCTCCTGTTGTACCTGAAACAGAAGCTGTTCCTCCATCACAATTTGCTGTCATACTAAAAGCAGGATTGTCTGTAGTAAGCACAGTAATATTTTGTGTTGTACTTACAGAACAAGGTCCTGAAGTAGTATATTCTACAGTATATGTTGCTGCTGATGTACCATTAGTAACCTCTCCTGTTGTTGCATTAATAGTCGCTCCATCTGTTGGTATAGGATTAAATGTAAATACTCCTCCTGCATCTCCTGTTACAGTTGCAGTACCTCCATCACATGTGGCGCTCATAGTAAATGTAGCATCTTCTTGAGGATATACGGTTACAGATTCTATAGTGCTTGAAGGACAAACACCAGCTGTTGTATATTCAATAGTATAAGTTACTCCAGAAACAGCGTTAGTTACTTCTCCTGTATTTACATCAATTGTTGCTCCGTCAGTTACTGCTGGATTAAAAGCAAATGTTCCGCCTGTATCTCCTGTTATGGTTGCTGTTCCTCCATCACATGTCGGTGACATAGTAAACGAAGAATCATCTGTAGTTAATACTGTTAACACTTGAGAAGCTGTAGCTGGACAAGTTCCGCCTGTTGTATACTCTACAGTATAAGTAGATGCAGAAGTAGCTCCTGTTACTAACCCTGTATTAACATCTATTGTAGTGCCATCTGTTGGTGCTGGTACAATAGCAAACGTACCTCCTGTTGTTCCTGTTATGGTTGCTGAACCTCCATCACATGTAGCTGTCATATTAAAAGAAGGATCATCTGTAACTAATACAGTTACATTTTGTGTTGAACTTACTGAACAAGGTCCTGATGTAGTATACTCTACTACATATGTTGCTCCCGAAGCTCCGTTACTTACCTCTCCAGTGTTTGTATCAATTACAGCTCCATCTGTTGGCACAGGGTTGAAAGCAAAAACACCTCCTGTATCTCCAAGAATAGTCATTGTTCCTCCTTCACAGTTTTCAAAAACAGAAAATGAAGCATCTTCAGTAGGCAAAACAGTTACTGTTTCCGTACTACTTGCTGCACAAGATCCTGTTGTAGCATATTCTATAGTATAAGTTGTACCAGGAATACCGTTAGTTACTTCTCCTGTAGCTGCATTAATTAATGCACCATCTGATGGTACTGGATTAAATACGAAGCTACCTCCTGTTGTTCCTGTTATGGTTGCTGTACCTCCATCACATGTAGCTGTCATATTAAAGGATGCATCTCCTGTGGTTAAAACAGTCACTGTTTGTGTACTTGTAGAAGGACAAGCTCCTGAAGTTGTATATTCTATAGTATAAGTAGCTCCAGATGTACCGTTTGTTACTTCTCCTGTTGCTGCATTAATAGTTGCTCCATCTGTAGGTGCAGGATTAAATACAAAGCTACCTCCAGCATCTCCTGTTATATTAGCAGTTGCTCCTCCACATGTTCCTGTCATTGTAAACGAAGCATCTTCTGCAGGTAAAACCGTTACTGATTCTGTACTGTTTGCAGCACAAGCTCCTGTAGTTGCATATTCTATGGTGTATGTTGCTCCAGGTGTTCCGTTAGTTACTTCTCCTGTAGCTGTATCTATATTCGCACCATCTGTTGGTACTGGATTAAATACGAAACTTCCTCCTGTTGACCCTAGAATAGTTGCTGTTGCTCCATCACAAGTAGCTGTAAGATTAAAAGAAGCGTCTCCTGTAGCTAAAACTGTAACTGTTTGCGTGGTAGTTTCTGGACAAACTCCTGATGTAGTATATTCTATAGTATAAGTTGTTCCAGATGTACCACCTGTTACTTCTCCAGATACAGTATCTATAGTTGCTCCATCTGTAGGCACTGGATTAAAGGCAAAAGTTCCTCCTGCATCTCCAGTAATTGTCGCTGTTCCTCCTTCACAATTTGCATTCATTGTAAATGAAGCATCATCTGCAGCTAAAACAGTAACTGTTTGGGTTTCTGTTTCAGGACAAGCTCCTGCTGTGGTATATTCAATAGTATATACAGCTTCAGGTGTTCCGTTTGTTACTTCTCCTGTTCCTGCATTAATAGTTGCACCATCTGTTGGCACTGGGTTAAATGTAAATGTTCCTCCTGAGTCTCCTGTAATAGTTGCTGTACCTCCATCACAAGTAGCTGTCATGGTAAACGAAGCATCTTCTGCAGCTGCAACTGTAACTGTTTCTGTACTACTAGCAGCACAAGCTCCTGTTGTTGCGTATTCTATGGTATATGTAGCTCCTGTAACTCCTCCTGTTACAGTTCCTGTTGCTGTATCAATTACAGCACCATCTGTTGGCACTGGGTTGAAAGAAAAACTACCTCCTGTATCTCCTGTTATTGTTGCTGTACCTCCATCACAAGTAGGTGTCATGGTAAATGAAGCGTCTCCTGTAGATAAAACGGTAAAACTTTCTGTTGTAGTTGCAGCACAAGCTCCTGATGTTGTATACTCTACAGTGTAGGTTTCTCCTGTAACTCCATTAGTTACTTCTCCTGTTGCTGGATCAATTGTAGCTCCATCTGTTGGCACAGGATTAAATGAAAAGACACCACCTGTATCTCCTGTTATTGTTGCAGTAGCTCCATCACAAGTAGGTGTCATATAAAAAGACGCATCTCCTGCAGTTGATAAAGTAACTGTAACTGTATCAGAATCTGTAAATACGGTGTTATCACAGTTAGTATATTCTACTTCTGCAGTATAAGTTTCATCTGCACTTGGGCAAACATTAATTGTTGTATCATGACTTATAAAGTTTCCGCTTCCATCATACCAAGATAACTCATAATTAGGTGCTCCATTTGGAGTAAAACGCCATGCTTCAATAGAAGCAGACCAGCTACCTGTATTTCTTCCTGGTGGTGTATAGGCTATTGTTCCTGCAGGATTTTGAATACCAATAACTGCATTTCCATTATTCCATGAAAAACAAGTAGGTTTATCTAATATATATACATCAATAGCATTAGTACCTTCATACAACACTATTTGTTGTGATGTTTTTAAATCATTACAAGAAGAAGAAAAATGCGCTACATTAAAATAACTAATTACAAAAGTTCTACATGGTGCGGTTCCTTTAATTTCCCATGCAATATCATGCGTACCATTACTAGCAGCAGGATCTATATCGTGAACTGCTCCAAAAATATTAACATCTGCAAGGGTAATGTTTGTACCACTGTAGGGTAATGGATCATCAAAAGACCAACCATTAGTGGTTCCTGCATTACTAACATCAAAACTAATACCTCCATTTGCTCCTACAATTAATTGGTCATAAACTCCGCCAAAAAAACAAAAATTAAAAGGTAAATCTACTACACCACTCCATATATCATCTCCATTAACAAATAAAGAATTTGCCAATCCTACAAAATTTTCTGGCGGATTAAATGGTATTGAAGAAACCTCATAAGAGTTTGTGTCTCCTGTTTCTAAAAAAGTTGCAGTTAAATCTGTACATGTTTCTGTACAATCTAAATTTACTTGTGTAGGTCCTGCATCAACATTAGCACAACCTGGTCCTTGAGCATAAGTAAGTTGAACTAGAAATAAGCTTAAAATAGCTATCGATCTTTTCATTAAAAGAGATTTTTTATTAATAATTTGATAACAAAAACCCAATTAATGTTATCAAATATTTAACTTAGTTTTAAATAGATTCGAAAATTAAGAAAATTTTAGCGAAAATTTAGTTAAATTTAACTGAAATAATAAGCAGAAAACGATATGCTAGTAATGAATGAATCCTCCTTTTGATTTAGCATTCAAAACTTAAAAACACAATCTCACTGAATTTGAAACACATAGCTTTGTAAAAAAACATATTATTTACCTTTTTAAAGTAAAGTGTGCTGTAAAAACTTTTTTAGTACTTGTAGTTGCATTAGGATTTTTATATTCTAAATAAAACCAATAATCACTAGATGGTAATGGTTTTCCATTTAAGGTTCCATCCCAACCTAAACCATTAGTACTTATTTGTTTTAACAGTTTACCATATCTATCAAAAATATAAACCTTTGCATCTGGTTGATTACTTAATCCTACAATTTGCCAAGTATCATTATAACCATCATTATTTGGTGTAAAGTACAAAGGGTAATCTACTAAATATATAGGTACACTATCTTCTCCACATCCTTCTTTATCTCTAACAGTAACCATATGTTCTCCTGCGGAAACATTATAATAGATATAGGTATTAGTACCATTAGAAACAAAAAAGTCACCATCAAGACTAAATTCATACGTAACACCTGGTTGCTCATCAACACTTACTTCTACAATATTCTCATCTGCAAATGTTTCTGAAACAACAATAGCATTTAAACCTTCAGGAACAATACTACTTGTTACAATGGTTTGCGTATGCACGTCTCCTAAAACGGTTGAACAACCTGTACTATTATTAGTTACTAAAACAGAATAAACACCTACTTGTTCTGGTTCATAATAAGAATCTATTCCTAATACAGCTAATGGATTATTTATTTCTGTCCATTGAAAAGAATAATCTACACTAGATAATCCTGTTTCTATTCTTGGTTGACTTATATTATTTCCTTCGGAATCTAAACACAATACATACTCTTCTTCTAAATCAACAGTAGGCGAAGAAAAAACAGTAAAAGATTCTATTTGGGAAACTGTATTACATATTCCTGAAACCGAATATTCAATAAAATAGGAAGAATCTGGAATAGCATTAATCACTTCTCCAGTAACAACATCAATTGTTGCTCCATCGGAAGGAACAGGGTTAAATGAAAAAACACCTCCTGATGTACCAAGTACTGAAGCAGTTGCTCCATTACAATTAGGATGCATTACAAAAGCACTATTAACCAACGGAATAACATTTACCGTTTGTGTTTGCCCTAACAAACCTGGACAACCTGTATTAAAATCTAATACCTGCTCTAATACAATGGTTTGATTATTCATTACACCTGCAATATTAATATCTATTTCTCCTGAACTACCAATAACTGTTTGCTGTAACAACCCTCCATTAATAGTGTAAGAAAGCTCATTTCCAGGAGTTCCAGTAACAGTAAATACAGCTCTATCGCCTTCACAAACTTCTAAATTACTTGATAATGATGTTATAGAAGGATTTACATGCACAATAACAGTTTCTGTGTTGTTTAATGTTCCCGAACAACTTGTTGTTGGATTAGTAATATTGGTTAGTGTTATGGTTTGATCTGTAGTTACTCCTGCTACTGTAACTACTACTGCTCCGGAAGCATCTAATGTAACAGGGCTTGCTGGAGAACCTACTACTCCTGTATAATCTACTATATCGCCTGCTGTTCCGTTGATGGTAAATACTGCATTTCCTCCAGGACAGGTTGTAGAATTACTACTTAGTGTAACTGTTGGTGTAACACTTATAGTTACAGTTTCCGTGTTGTTTAATGCTCCTGAACAACCTGTTGTTGGATTAGTAATATTGGTTAGTGTTATGGTTTGATCTGTGGTGACTACTACTACTGTGATTACTACTGTTCCCGAAGCATCTAATGTAACAGGACTTGCTGGAGAACCTACTATTCCTGTGTAATCTACAATATCGCCTGCTGTTCCGTTGATAGTAAATACTGCGCTTCCTCCAGAACATGTGGATATGTTACTACTTAATGTGACTGTTGGTGTAG
>Ga0209121_10000685_pt1 | contig 35759 bp, 41 predicted proteins | sample Cruoilmetagenom3_FD_187292 | JGI IMG/M metagenome (GOLD analysis project Ga0209121, IMG submission 187292) | Oil polluted marine microbial communities from Coal Oil Point, Santa Barbara, California, USA - Sample 3 (SPAdes) (version 2) | ecosystem: Environmental > Aquatic > Marine > Oil seeps ... | reverse complement strand
ACCGGGCTGGGGGGGGGCGGGCGGCGGACTCAACGCCTCCGCCAACTCCTCCGAGTAATCCGACAACACCACCTGCGCCAACTTCTCCGCCGTCGGCCCTTCAAACAGCAGCAAGTCACGTAGTATCTTCTTCATCTCATCCTGCGGGCTCTGGCTACTCAACTGCTTCGTCGCAATCATACCCCCCCTTGCTCCCAGCCCCCGTCCCCAGGGGCGTCCCACACAACACAACAGGCGGAGGATCACCCCCTCCGCCTATTTCTTCGCCTTCCCCTTGACTCTCTTGAGCCTCGGATTCCTCCGCTTCGCCGCTGGGCTCGCCCGCCTCGCCCCCGCCGCCAGAATCGCCCGCGCCCGTTCCAACGATATCCCCTGCCGCTTCGCGATCCGCCGTGCGTTCGCCTCGAACCCCTGCACCTTCTTCGCCTTCTTTGGCTTCCTCGTCCGCTTACGCGTCGCCCTCTTCGCCGTCCGCCTGCGCGTCGTCCTCTTCGTCGTCCTCTTGCGGGGCCTCCTCTTGCGCGTCGTCCTCCTCGTCGTCCTCTTCCTGCTTACCCTTCGCTTCGCCATCGCTCCCTACTCCTTCCTTCCTACTCCCTACTCCCCCCACACACACAAAAAAGCAGCGGGCCAGATATTCCCAACCCGCTGCTCTCGCAGCCCCCTATTCAACTACCCCAATTCTACACCCAATCGCCCCCTGGCGCAACTCCAACCAACTAGCCAACTAACCAACTAACCAACCAACTAACCAACTAACCAACTACCTACTCCACCCACGGCTTCCCCCACCCCTCCGGCCATGCTTCCCACGAACTCAGGTCCTCCCCGCCGGCCACCTTCCCAAACGACACCGCCGCAAACTCCTCCACCTCTCCCGTCATCCCGTTCAGCAGCCTGAATACTCCCCTTCTCCTCGTCGCCCGCCTCTCATTCATCGCCACGTCCAGCAACGTCGCCACCACCTCGTCCCCACCCAACTCCTCCCACTCCCGCTTCACCCAGCGCTTCAACTGCTCCCAATTAGTCCTGTCCCCCGGTTTCCGCCCATAATCCAGCCAGCGCAGAATCCCCCACAGCGCATTCCCTACCCCGTAAGCACCAGTCTTCCCAAACCCCTCCAGCCATTCCACCGCCCTGTCCCGGCCTCCGAACCTCATCCCCGCCACACGCAACAAGGTCGGCACCTCTCGATAGCAGAACTGCTCACAGCGCGGCAACATCCGCCCATCCTCCGCCACCAGCACCCCGAACTCCGGCGCCCTCACCTCATCACCGTATCGCTTCAGCGGCTCCACCGCGAACAGGCATGGCACATCCTGGCCCTCCAGATACCGCGCACACTTCCTGCACGCGTGCGCCTGAAAATGCCCCAACTCCTCCACCGTCCGCCCATCCTGCCAATCCATAAACTCTCGTATCGCCACCAGGTGCGCCGTCGCCTTCCGCGATCCCTCCACCTCCGCCCGCTCCGCCTGCAACGCCACCGCCTGCCGGCACGCCTCGACGTACTCCTCCACCGAGGTCACGTACTCCTGCTCGCCCACCTGCTCCATCTCGATCCCCAACTCCCCGAACCATTTAGCAGTCACCCATCCCACCGGGATCACCACCGGGTCATCCAGTCCGATGAACCTTTGGCACACCTCCACTGCACCGTCCTGCCATCTCGGGCAATACAGCGTCAGGCCCACCACCGGCTCGACACTCCCCAACACACAACTTCCGCAGCTTCGCCCCGTCTCCTCCGCGAACTCCTCCCACGCCCCCACCCTATCCAACCCCAGCGCATGCAACACGATCCCATACTGATGATCCCTGACCACCGCCAGGGGGCTTTTCCTCAGCCAGTTCGTCCCGTACCCCGCATCCCTCAGCCACAACAGCCCCTCCGCACACTCCTCCAGGTCCGCCCGCTCCACCGCCCATTTCATCAGCGCCAGCCGGTTCCTCTCCCGTGGCATATACACCCGTTCCCCGTTCGGCTCCCACCGCGACGAATCCACGAACGCCGCCACCTCCCGCGCCATGTTCTGCACCTGCCGCGTCGTCGCCGGCGAATCATCCCTCCCCACCGCCTTCGCCGCCCACCTGGTCACCGCCGGCTGCAGCGCCTGCGGCACCCGCGCTATCGCCCGCCCGTGGCTCGCACTGAGTACCCGTGTACTCACAGCCTCCTGTGCCTCCTCGCTCAAACCCAATAGACTCAACCTCTGCGCCACATAACTCTGACTCTTACCCAGCCGTCGCGCCACCTCCCGCTGGCTCCACCCGTACTCATCGGCCAGCCCCTGCAGCGCCCGCGCTTCCTCCAGCGGCGCTAGGCTCTCCCTCTCGATGTTCTCCACCACCGCCATCCGGTGCAGCCGTCCCAGGTCGTGCGGCATCTCCACCCGCGCCATGACCCGCGCCGCCGCCTCCTCCAGTAACTCCCGTGCCTTCGCCGGCAGTCCTGTCATCCCCTCCCTGGCCAGCCGCTCCACCGCCCCCCTCTTCGACACCTCCCCATCCATCCTGCCCCACGCCAACCCCATCACCGCTCGCACCCGCCGCTCGCCGGCGACTAATTCATACCACCCAGACCCTTCAGGTTTTCCGAAACCTGGAGGGTCTTCCACCTGCCTGCCGGCAGGCACGGCCTGCACTGGGAACACCACGATCGCGTTGATCAGCCCCTGCTCCTCGATGCTCTTGGCCAACTCCCACAACCGCTCCCCGTCGAACGCCGGTTCCCGTGGCTGCCACCGCGACGGCACAATCCGCGTCAACAACACCCGCCTCGACCCATACTCCTCATCCATCATCCTCCCCCCCCACCTAATGACGCACTGTCATCACCACAAACGACCCGACGATAAAAGCAATAACCACCACCCCGGCCACCAGACCCACCGGATCCCGAACCCGCCGCATCTCACGCAGCAGCTCCGCTGGTGAACCAACGAACACAAACACAATCGACAGCCCCATACCAATCGCCACCAACGTCTGTCCCATCATCTCCCTGTCTCCTTGTCCCCTCGTCTCCCCTATTCTACCGCCACCACCACCTGCCCACCTTCCCCCAGGAACAACACAAACGGCCCATCCCCGATCATCCCGATGGACCGCCAATACCGCGCATCCCGCAAACTTCCTACGTACCGGTACCGTGGCACATCCTCACACCCGCCTGACAACGCCAGCGCCACCGCCTCACGGTCACCGTCACCTGGCTCCGCCCACCCAAACCACCGCTCCCTTAGCCCCCCGTCACCCTGAGCGTAGTCGAAGGGTCTCTGCACCTCCACGTCCCGCACCAACGTACACGCCACCGCCATCCTCGCCGCCGGCACCCCCCGCACCTCACCCGCCACGATGTGCGCCGCGAACTCCTGCCACTCCGCCGTCGCCCAGGCCGGGGGGATCACCACATCGCACAACATATCCCCATCCCCCAACAACGCCACCTCCGCCCGGCACATCCCCATCGGCGCCCCCATCGCCACACACACCGCCAACGCACCTGCCACGCATCCACTCACCGTCTCATAATCTCCTGCCACCTGCGCTGCCTCCACCGCCGCGCCGCCCTCTCCTGCGATAACTTCGGCGCTTCGTCCCCCGCCTCCACCCTGCGGACGATGAACCCAGCCTTAACCTCGTCCTGCGTCAGAAACCAATCCTCCCACGCCTCCAGGTACTCCACCGTCGCCCACCCCAAAACCGCTAACCGTGCCCGCGCCGGCTCCAGCACCCCCATCCCCGCCAGCACCTCCAGCCGCTCGTCCCAGTCCGGATTTCCGGACTCGCCAGTCTCATTTTTGAGATTCGCCCCAGTCTCATTTTTGAGACTCGCCGCCGCCCCCCCCCTCACACTCCCCCCCTCGAGAGAAGAGATTACTTGTTGTTGTTGTTTTTCTTCTCGCAGGGTTAAAGACTCTTCAGTGACAGGAGAAGAATCAACAACAACATCTAATGCGCGCCGAGTCTCATTTTTGAGACTCGGCCCCGCACGCACCGGGCCGCCGTGAGCACGGGCCGGCCGCAGATCGAACACGAGGACGCCAGCGAGGGCGGTGTAACGCAGCACACCAGCAAGTCTCAACTGCCGTAAGTGTCCATAAATCCGCGCCCGGCTCAGCCCACACCACGCACATAACTGTGCCAGCGACACCGGGTCCGTATACTCATAGTCGTGATTCCAACCCAAACCCAAAACCTGTACTCCCGTCATCCTCACCGAGCGTGGCAAGTCTACCTCGTACACCAACCACCTCGTTACATTCACATACCACGGCGGCAGCTTGGCCTCACCCACCCAAGGCCTCCCGCATCTCCACCGCCTCCTCCTCCGTCAGCGCCAACTCCAACTGCATCATCGTCGGGTGCAGATACCGCAGATGTATCAGCAAGTTGATCATCTCATAGATCACCCTGTCCAGATCATTGTCGTGCTCCAGGATCAGGAACTCCTCCCCATCCACCACCTCGACCCGCCGTGGTAGATCACCACCCAGCGCCAGCCCCAGCAGCCCGCTCCACCCCACCTGCTGGAACCCAATCTCCTGTCCCCTATCCGTCAGCCGCACCCCCACCATCCCGGGTCCGTCCGACAGCCTCCACAACGAGTCAAAACTCACGCCCACTTCGCCTATCCTTCGCCTTCACTTCGGCTTTCCGTGAAGGTCCATTCCCTTTTTTGTACCCTACTCACTATGCGAAAGCCCCTTCCAGCCATCACCCCGAGCCTGCCAAGCGATCTCCCGTCACCCTGAGCGTAGCCGAAGGGTCTTCTTCACTACTTCTCACTATAAATATTATGCAAAGTTGGCCCCTTTTCACCCACCACCTACAATCCCCCCCTCCCCCAACGAGGCCCCTCAAATCCCCTATCTCGGCTCACCCCTTCCCCTCCGGCGCTGGAGCAACCCGCTGGCCAAGCCGATCCCCCCGCTCACCGCTGCCCTCCCACCCTCACCACATTGTACAGACTACAGGCCAAGCACGGCCGGGCCCCTATCCTGGCCATCAGTCCCGGCCGCAACGACTTTCAGCGTTAAGAGTCACCGATAGATGCGGACCCCGCAGTGATCAAAGGAAGCGTCAACCCCCTCCACCACCGCGCGAGATGCTTCCGCCCCAACCTTACCCAAACGGTACCGGCGCCAGGCCCGTGATGCAGAACACTAGCCCTGCGATCCCTCTTTACCCGTGCCCGTTCGCGTCGTCCAGGGCGTCGGGCCGACCTTCTTCTATCGGACGGCCTCCCCATGGTCGGTTCCTCCACCTACTCCTCGCCTCTCAGCCTGCTGCCGGTTACGGGCCTGATCCCCCCTCTCCCATTAGAAGGATCAGCGTCACTCCGGCGTGAGTTTTCTCCTACCCTGATTCCAAGGCATCCGGCCTGGGAACCTGCCCACCGGCGTTACGGAGCACCATCACCCCTCGGATCGAATTCGCTGCAACTCCACTGGCTTCTTTCAGTATCCTCTCTACCTGGCTTCGGCACTCCGCGCTGAATTGGAGCTTCCACCCTGCCCCGATCGGGCGGGAAGGGGGACCGAGACAAGATGTCCACCCCAACCCAGCGCGCAATCCCGAAACCAACTAACTTCTACCCTGCTGCCCGTATCACCATGCACCCCTCCCGCACCTGCTGCTCCTCCACCTCCAACTCCAGCCCCGCCAACAACACCAACCATCTCACCATCATCGCGTCCCTCTTCCCCACGCCCACCCCGCCCGCCTTCACCCCCCGCTCAAACTCGAACCTCCGCACCGCCACCCGCAAAGCCGATATCTCGGAGGGCAACCTTACCAACTTCGCCTCAATCCCCTCGCCCACCATCCCCCTACTCCCTACTCCTCACTCCCTACTCCCGGGTATCTGACCATCCTCAACCACTTCCGCCCCGCCCCCAGCCCCGCGCGCACCCGCCCCAACGCACCAAACACCCGCTCCGCCTGCTCCACGTCCAGCATCCCCTTCTGCAAACACAACAGCGCCAGCACCTCCAGATCCTCCAGACCCTCAGATGCCAGCGCCACCGCCGCCATGTCCGTTTCCACCGCCGCTATGTCCGCGTGCCTCATCCTTCATCACCGTCCGTAGCCCCGCTAAAAATGCAGCCCTGTTCCTACCGTTCTTCCTCCACCGCATCACCTCACTCCTGATCACCAGCGGCAAACCGTGCACCACCGACCAGGCCAGCCACAACCCCGCCAGCGCCGGACTGACAAAACTCATCGTCAGCGCCATCAACAAATGTCCGCCGATCACCGTCCAGTGCGTCCGCCGCTCGCACACCTCCTGGCCCCACTCCGTACTCAGCACCACCGCGTACAGCGTCGAAAGCACCAGCCCCAGCACCGCCGTCAACGCCAGCAGCACCCAATCAATCCGGACCGTCAGCTCCATCATCTTCCCTCTCCCCCTCCAACCTCTCCTCCTGCATCGCGGCCCCGATCAACCTCTCAGCATCTTCGAGTTCCCTTTGTGCAAACCACACCACCTCGATCATCGCTTCCAGCCTCCGCTCCCGGTACAGCGCCATTCCCAGGATAGCGTCGGCTGCCGCTCGCGCGGGCACCAGGTACGCCGGAACGTCCTCTATCTCCAGGTCGCCAAGCCTCACCTCAGGTTCCCTAATCCTCACTACTTCCTTCATCGCAAGCCTCCATCGTCAGTATTGTCATCCAGGCGTCCTTCAGCAAGACCGCTGGAGCGGATACATAACCATCTCGTAAGGGTACATCGACCAGCCAGTGTTGGCAAGTGCTGACGAACGCCGTGAACTCCGGGTAACTGCCGCTGTCCGAGACGGTCCTACCTACCACCATGCCCGCACACATCGTTTCGCTCGTGTTCGGGCACACAAACAGCCACTTCCCTGCCGACGCCGGAATGGGGTAGAGCAGCTCGTCGTCGTGGATGAACACTTGCAGCAACCTCGGATCGCAGTTGAATACCGCCAGCCTCGCACGATACGCGTCCCTCCCATGCACCAGCGCCGCATGCGAATTCGTCACCACCCTCACCTCCTGCTGCGCCGTAGACACCGCAGGCTCCATGAGTGCCGGCCCCAGCAGCATCAGCCCAGCCACGCAGACCAGGAACAACCCCCCAAACATCGCCAAAAATGTCTCAAAAGATGATATGGAACTCATTTCCTTCTCCTCCCCCCATCAAGAAGGTGGGGATGGAGCCTGGGCACGCCGTCGGCGCGCAGCACCCGAAGCCAGTAAGGAGGTATGGTATGTCCACCATCGCCGATAGTTCCTGGAGGCCCACCAACGTCAGCCCTGCAACCAACGTCACCTCTCCACCCCCGCCACCCGAGATATCTGTCTACTCTACCCACCTCTTCCCATCGAACTGCCAGCCATCCTCAATCATCCTCTGTCTCACTGCCAACAAAATCATCTCCGGCGGACCGGCGATCGAGGACCTACCGCCCGGGCTCAGCCACTTCCCCTCATCGAACTGCCAGCCCGCCACAATCAACATCCGGCCCAGCGCCACGAGATCCGCCCAGGGGCACGTCATCGCCGACACCAGCTCCCGCGTCCGCTCCTCCATCTCCCACTCCGCACGCTCCCGGCGCCGCCAACCCAACAGACGGTATATATGCCGCACAGCCCTGAACACCCTGGACAACAAAAGCACATTCATCCCCGCTACCTCGCCCTTGCGCTACCGCCAACCCGCCTCTTCCACCTCATACACCAGCCACGCCACCAACGCCGCGGCCCCCACCATCACCACCATTGCCAGAACCGTCTCCATTATCCTCGTCCCCCTTCCCCGCCCACGAGAGCACTATCACGAATAACACCACCTCACACACCATCAGCACACACATCACCCACGCTACCTCGCCCATCAGCCCCTCCTCCCACCTCGCCCCTAGCCCCTGGCCCCTGGCCCCTCTCCCCCGGCTTCACCCACCTCTCCCCATCCCACCGCCAGCCCAAATCCAGCGCCACCCGCTCCAGCCCCCGCAACAACTCCCCCACCCGTCGCGCCTGATCCTCCGTCATTCCATCACCTCCGCCAACTGTTCCCGCGTCACCTGGCCCAGCCCCCGGCAGAACCTACAATACACCCCCCTTATCCTGCCCTCCACCTTAATACTCCCCCGCCCCCCGCACAAGGGACACTCCACACCATCCACCACTTCAAACAACCCATTGCCGCTTTCCCGGCCCAGCGCCTCGACCGCCAGCCGCTTGTGTTTCTCAGTCCAGTACTTCTTGCCCATCAGCAGCCGCGATACCATTGCCTGCGTTACCCCCAACTTCTGCGCCAACCAAGTCTGGCTCCGCCCTTCCTCCTTCATCACCTGCGCAATCCTCAACATCCCCTCTCTCCTCTATCAGCAGTCACTACTACTGTACCATCATACCACAGACTATAAAACTTGTCAATACCTTTTTGCCCCAAAAGCCAAACTTTAAGGTATAATAGACCTATGATAACCTTCGCCAACTGGCTCAACAGTGAACTCAAGAGAAGACCCCAACTAAACCAGACCGCCCTCGCCATCAACATCGGCCTCTCACAAAGTACCATCTCCTCCTGGCTGCGTGGCCTCTATGTCCCCCAACCCGAGAACTGCCGCAAGATCGCCCGCTTCTTCGACATCCCCGAAGATGACGTCCTCGTCGTCGCCGGCCACCGCCAGCCTGTCATCATCGGCCACAGCACCACCGACCTCGCCGAACCCCCCACCCCCTACCACATCGGTCCCCGCGCCCGCCTCGACCAACTCCTCGATAACCTCACCGACCCCCAACTCGAAGCCCTCATCACCTTCCTGGAGACCCTCCAATGACCGACTACGACATCTCCACCCGCGAAGCTGCCAAGATCACCCTCCAGCACATATTCCAGGAACTCGACCAACCGTCACCAGCCCATCGTGAACTCGCACTCGTCGACCTCCTTGACGCCATAGCAATCAAATACCCAGACCTGCAACCTGATCCTCCACAACCAACCCACTGGCTATCCCGCCTCCCAGATTGGGCACACTACATCCTCCAGGGCGTCGCTTCATTCCTCTTCTTCGCCGCCCTCGTCGCCATCGCCTACCCCTTTGCCAAAGCCTTCGGCCCCCTCGTGGGCCTCCTTGCACTGGGCGGCCTCTTCTGGCTGGCCGAACGGTTCCTCTCGCGCAAAGCGAAAACCAAATGACCCCCAACCAACCACCCAACCAACTAACCAACCAACCACCCAACCAACTAACCAACCAACTAACCAACCTCCGCATCGCAATCTGGTGCGCCGTCTCCTCCAAACCCCAGGCCGGCGCCGATAAAACCTCCCTCGCCGACCAGGAACAAGCCGGCCGCACCTTCGCCGCCGCCCTCGATGCCCACGTCGTCCGCGTCTACACCATCCCCGGCCACACCCGTGACCTCATCTTCTGGTCCGACGCCGAATCCACCATGCCCGCCTACCGCCAACTCCGTCAAGACTGCGCCGCCCACACCTTCGACGTCCTCTTCGCCCTCGACCCCGACCGCCTCGGCCGTGATCCCGCCCTCTCCAACCAAGTCATCTCCCTCGTCGAGAAATCCGGCGCCGAAATCTACCTGGCTTCTGCCCCCCACCTCATCGGCCAGACCTCCACCGGCCACCGCTACATCTACGCCATCCAAACCGTCCGCGCCGGCGAAGACCAAACCCGCCGCGTCCAACACCACCGCCACGGAATGACCGCCCGCGTCCGCCGTGGCCTCCCCGCCGGCAACCTCCCCACCGGCTACCTCCCCATCCGGGATCCCGCCACCGGCCGCACCACCGGCGCCACCCTCGACCCCGACACCGCCCCCGCCGTCCGCCTGGCCACCCGCCTCTTCATCGCCGGCGAACCCTACTCCGCCATCATCCGCACCCTCGACGCCTCACCCTACCATCCCCCCCGCTCCCCCACCTGGTCCTACACCACCCTCCAGCGCACCATGAACAACGACACCTATGCCGGATACCCCAAATGGGGGGAAGTCACAGCCGCCGAAAAGTCCCCACACATCCCCGCCCTGTGGGACCCTCCCACCCACGCCGCCATCATCCGCGAACGCGCCCGCCGCGCCCGCCCCCACAACCGCCGTGCCAAATCCACCGGCTCCCCCCTCGCCGGCGTAGCCTGGTGCGCCCGCTGCCACCACCAAATGACCCGCGTCAAAAACCACAACACCTACTACCTGCGCTGCTCCACCCACGCCCGCAAATCCACCACCGGCACACCCTGCCACCCCAACCGCATCAAAGAAAGCGCCGTCATCGCCGCCCTCACCCATCACCTCCACCACCTGGCCACCGACCCTCACGCCCTCGACCAGGCCCTGGCTACGCCCCGCACCACCGCCCGCCAGACCGACCTCCTCCACGTGGACGACCGCCTGGCCAACCTGGATACCCGCCGCAACCGCCTCGCCCTCGCCCTGGCTGCCGGCCACCTCGACCCACAGATGTACAAAAAAACAGACGACGTCCTCAAAGAAGACGTCGTCAAACTCCAGCTTGAGCGCCAGCAACTACAACAACAACTCGCCGCCGCCCCCGATCCCCACGCCCGTCGTCAAGCCATCCTCACCCTCGCCTCCGACCTCCCCGACCTCCTGGCCCAGGCCCCACCCGCCCAAATCCGCACCCTGCTACAAAACGCCGGCATCCACATCCAGTGCGACGCCGGCGCCATCACCTCCATCACTATCACCTAGTACCCTGCCCACCCCCGTCACCCTGAGCGAAGCCGAAGGGTCTCCCCAGGGTTCCAGTCATCCCCTCTTCACCATCTCCCAACAACTACAACTCCCCCTCTCCCCCCTCCTTCGCCGGCACCTCCTTCGCCGGCCCCTTCTTCGCCGGCACTGGAGCTACTTCCCTCTTTGTCACCACCACAAACATCCCCTCCTCCCGCTGCTCGAAATCAAACGGCCCCTCCCCCACCATCCCCGCATCCTGTGCCACCCCCTTCAGCGCCTCCATCACCTCGTTCATCTCCCCAAACAGCCGCATCCTCTCCGCGCTCAGCGCGATCACCACCCGCCGCTGCGCCCCCGTCAATAGCGCCTCAGCCGGCGCCTTCGCCCTACTCCTCTTCCTCGTCACCTTCCACCTCCAATCAATTCTTCAATCACACTATCATAAACATCGACCCACCGCCCGGTCCACCACCGGGTAAGCCCTATGATGCTAAGAACAGTGGCATATAATACACTGTTGCACCAATATACACACAGAGCCACCTGTCCACGGTTGTTTGCGTGACGGTGCCGTTGGGGTGCATATCCAGAGTTGCAGTGCCACCGCTGCCTGCTGTGAATTCTTGCCCCGTGATAGTAACGTACCCTGCTGCCCCTCCTGGTGCCCCACCACCTGTAATGCGGAGGCCCTTCGTGGACATAACGAGCCCTTCCACTTCCAACAGGCAGCTCGCTGGCGTTCTCCCGACACCAACATTGCCACCAAACGGGTTTAGGGACAGCGACCCAAAAACGTTACTGTACCCTCCAGCATCGTGGCCTACTTGAATAAATGCTTTTCTTGCATTTGAGTCACCATCAACAAAAAGTACCATTGCATTGTTGAGGCTTGTTATCTTTACCGAAGCTAAATTATTCCAATCTGTTGAAGCATTTGCGCCAGCATGAGTTACATCACCTATACCATAACCGTGGGAGTCAAGTATATGGAGTTTCATATCTGGCGTAGTCCCAATACCAACGTCGCCCAGCTCGTTCTGATAGAGCCCCCTGTGCCAACTGCCATCATAGGTTTGAATCTCAAACTGAGAATTGCCAGTGTGGGCGGGATTCGAGTAACCAATCAGTTTAGCACGGCCCCCTGTATAACTAGCTATATTCCCCCCTATTGAAAGCACAGTGCCTACTTTGACTGAGCCGGACCTGTGCGCGATATTTACCACTTCCACCGTAGCATCAGAGCTTGGTGCTACTACTCTCAACATTTCAGTTAGTGTTGAGGTCCCGATACTAACCTTGCCATCCACTACCAGATTGTCCGTGCCAGGGTCACTTGTCCCACCTACGTGGCACCCACCACCTACCAGCAGGTTGTCATAAACGTGTGTTTCACTGGTAGTAACCCACAACCTGTTTGTGCTAGCCCCTCCACCAGTGCTTGTTCTGAAGCGTAGTTTTGAAGCGTTGCCATATTTCCCATCTATGAACAGGTAAGCCGCCTCATCTTGGTTCGCGGCATTCTTACCAACTGCCATCATACCAATAGTAGCATTTGTGCTGGGGCTTCGCGCTTCTGTGCCCAGGTCTAGCCCAGGTGCGGTAGAGCCCCACACCCAAGCCAGGGCGTCTCCCCCTGGCACACTACCCCACTGGATTGCCGTCATAATAGCTGCTGGGTCAAAAGTTAGTCCCCAACGGTCGAGGGTGGCTGCGCCTCCACCAGCTACCAGCTTGCCTGAGCCTTTCTCTATTAGTATCTCGTCTACCCCCGCATTCTGCCCGCAAATCTCGTCGGCGTTCAGACGAAAGCCAGTCGCGTCAACGTCCCACGTGCCAGAGTACATGTTGATCGTGCCAGCCATGATCGTCCCCAGGTTCGCAGAGATAGCAGATAACTCAGTACAACTAATCTTGTCCGCCGTAACCGTCCCCTCGATCAGCGCGTCCCCCCGGATCCGCAGCGAGTTGGAGGGATCGTAACTCATCCACTTGTCCCCCGCGTAGTCCCCGATGAATATCCCATACGCATCCGCCGCAAAGTCGCCCGTCCCGCTCAAATTCCCCAGCCGCAAGTGCTGCGTTAGCGTCGTCCACGGCTCTCCCGCGTGCGTGAAGATCGCCAGGTAAGGCGCGTTAGCCATGTCCGCCGTCTGCAGAATCCCCCCATCCCCACTTTGTCCATAGTCCACAACACTCGTGCCTTTGTGGTACATAGTTGTGTCGCCGCTTGACAGGACGGTGTCGTATACGTTGACAGTAATTGTCCTGGTGACAGTGACCCAGCTTTCGTAGACCCCGCTAGCATACTCCTCTTTGATACGTATCACGTCGCTGTTATCAAACAGCCAGCTACCGCCCGGCGGCGTCTCCACCGTCATAGTCCCCCCGGTCGTATAGTCTGTTGTTAGAACGCCAGCACTCTTCGTCACCAACTGCGTTCCCGCGTGTGCGCTAATCAAGTCTTTCACAAACACAGCACTGTGCAGGCTGCCGCGTATCGTGGCGTTGTTGAACTCCACGTCGCCCGTGTGTGCAATCTGAAAGCCAGCATACCCAGACACAAAGTTGCTGGACTGGATGAACTTATTCGGCCCATCAATCTGTATCACCGGCGTCCCCGTCCCCACCGTCAACACCCCGTCCACGTCCAGCGTCCCGATGTGCCCACTATTCGCGTCAATCTCCCCCGTCACGTGCGCGTTCGTCGCCCACACCTCCCCGCCCGTGCTCACTCTGAACGGCGCACTCGCCTCCGCCTCCGCCCCCGCATAGAAGGGATACGTCCCCGGCTTCAGCCCCACCCGGTTCGCCCCGCTGCCCGCGTACAAATGACCCGCCGCCAGCGTCCACCCCGCGATCTCCCCCACCTCCGCGTAAATCGTCCCCCTCACCGTCACATTGTTGAACTCCGCGCTCCCATCCGCGTCGATCTGCCAGCCGCTCGAGCCCGCCACAAAGTCCGGCGACCGCCAGGGCCCCATCACCACCCGGACCACAGTATCCGTATGCACGTGCGTCACCCCGCGCGGCCGCGCAATATCCACCGCCGGCACCCAGCCCAGCCCATCCCACGCCAGCCGGTCCCCGACCTGCGGCTCCCTCGCCCCCGCCCTCAACTCCACCACCCTACTCATCAACTATCCCCTCATTTCCTCTCTGATGATCAGTAACGCGCTGTGCCCACGCAATGAACTCGCGGTAGCCCATCTCGCGCTTGGCATAGTTACATCGCGTACAGCAGGGCACCACGTTGTCAACAGTATAATCACCACCTGGATTCACCCGGTCTATCCCGCTCACCCAAATAGTGTAGCCGCGCGTCGGGATTGTCCATTCCCTCGACGGTTCCTGTCCGCAATAGTGACAAGGTTGTAGGCACAAGTTCCGGAACTGCTCATCTGATAGATCCCACCCAATCCCACGATAACCCGCGCCTGCTCGATAATGACTGTAACACTGCCGCCACGCTAGATCTTCATCATCCAACGACGTCCCCTTGATACAACCACAACTGGTGGTATCACCTCGGCGCAGGTCCCCGCCGACGACAGTGCACCGGCGACCACAATCACACTGACACAACCATGTCACCTGGTCGCGCGTTGCGTGAGTGCCAGCGCGTTGGAGAACCAGGAGTTTCCCGTAACGCTTACCAGTTTCGTCTATTACCTTCACCAGTAGCCCCCCTCACTACCTCGGCAACTCTATGCCCATCTCTGCCTTTCGAAAGACGTCAGGATATTTATCGTAAATCGCGTTCTCCCACAAATCCACCACCGCCACCACCGGCACCCCCCCAATCTTCAACCGCAACAACCGCGCCTTCTGCATCCAATCCTTCCGCTCCACCTCCGGCCCCTGATGCCAGTACTCACCCTGCACCCGCCATATATACAACCCCTCCGCCGCCAGCCCGTCCACCACAAAATCCACCACCGCCCCGCCGCTCCATCTCCTCCCCCCCATCTGACCACTCTGAAACTCAAACCCCAACTTCCGCCGCTCCAGCCAATCATAAGTGCATAGCTCCGGCAACGTCCCCTGCACCCGCTGCATCAACTTCCACACCCGCCGCGCCCGCTTGTCCCCGATCCGCCTGGCCACCGCCCGCAACTGCCCCGGCACCAAATCCAACTGCTCAACCCCGCCCCCCGTCACTGGCCCCTTCACCTCCGTCACCCTGAGCCTGGCGAAGGGTCTCAGCCCCAACTTCCCCACCCGCGCGATCTTCCCAATCTTCATCGTACCCACAAGTTTACTCCCAGCATCAGCGCCGCCGTCCCAAACCCCACTGCCGCGCTCACCAGCGACCACGTCAGCCGGTCGATCTTCTTCTCCAGCCGGTCCATTCTCTCGCCCAGCGCCTCCAGCCGCTCTCCCACCTGCTGGCCGTAGAGACACCCCTCCCGATCCAGAACCCGTGGATACACCTCATTCGCCATGCTCCCTACTCCCTACTCCGCTCTCCATTCTCCACTCTCCACTCTCCACTCTCCACTCTCCACTCTCACCCCACCTCCACCAGATTCATCGAGTACACCGACCCATACCTGGCCGCCTGCCCCTCCGCCGCCTTCCTCGTCATCCCCCCCTCCCCCACACTCGTCACCTTCACCGTGTGCGCCACCCCATCTTGATCCAGCAGCGAGAACGGTAACACCCGCTTCGCCCACTCATCCAGCACCACGCGCAGGTCCGCAGCCGTGTGCGGATACGGATTCCCCGCCAGATCACTCATCCCGTCCTCGACCCGCACCTGGAGCGTGTACACGAACCGGTCCAGCACATTGTTCTGATAGCGCAGAAACACCGCCTTCACCTTCGGCGTCTCCGTCTTGCCGTCAGTAGATAGCACCAGCTTCAGCCTGAACTCCCTGCCCGCCGGCCGGCTCGCATACACCGTATCGCCCGCCTCCGGCGACTCGCTCAGCGCCGTCTCCAGCACGAACGTGTCACCGTCCGTGATGCTGGCCACCTGCGACACCTCAGCGTTGATCCTGCACCAGTCTCCCGCGTTAATGTCATCCGTAGACTCGCCCGCCCCCAGCTCAATCGTCGTCTCAGTACTGCCGCTCCCCACCGTCTTCGACGAGAACCCCGACGCAGTAAACCCCAGCGACTGCCTCGGCGATTCCGTAACCTCCCCCAACAGCGTCCACGATCCGCTCCGGTCAATTTCATAGTACACCAGCACCGGCCGTGCCGATGAAACATTCTCTGCCCGCACCACCACCTCGTACAGGTCTTTCACCACCTCCAACAACTCCCCACCCATCCACGATGTGATCAACTCCCCGCCCACATTGTACTCATAACCCACGTACTGCCACGGATTGTCCGAGTAGTCCGGTAACATCAGATAGCGCGTTTCCTTCGACAACCCATACCACAGCCGGCTGGGCGAACTGATTGTCTCGAACCCCATCGTCCGCACCCGCTGGCCGGCCACCTCCGCCCGCATCATCTCGTGCCAGCCGCCCATCCCGTTGTACGCCAGGATACTCGACGTCCCGCCGCTCCCTGCGTCGACCGCAGCGAACAGCCAGTTGCCCGTCCCCACCATCTTCACTACCTTGCCCGCCCTGGCCGCCGGCAGCCCTGTCCCCTGCTCAGGCCCCACCGCCACCATCGTGTCCCCGTTCCACCTGTACAGCCCGAACCGCAGCGGAATGTACAGACAACCCGTCCGTCCCCACACCAGCATCTCCCGCCCGTTGTCCGCGTCCTCCTGACTGCTCCAGTCCAACACCGGATAGGCCAACTCCGCCGCTATGCCCCAGAGCTGAATCGACGTAGCAACCACCAGCATATCCCGGTACCACGCCATCCCCGTGATCCCATACCCGCTGTTACCACACTCGATCGCGCTGCTCCAGTCCGTCCCATTAGCCGTGTAGTAAACCTTGTGCGTATTCCCCGCCGATGCGTCCGAGTAATGCAGATATCCACCGCCAGCCTTCAAATGCTGCGCATACTTCCCCGACACGTCGCTCCAGGTACTCCCGTCGAATTTCCGCAGCACCCACTCAGTCCCCCTCGCCGCCCACAAATACCCGCCCCAGCTTTCCAGCGCCGTCACCTCATCCCCCGACTTCTGATCAGACGAATCCCAGGCACTCGTCCCGCTGTTCCACTTGTACACACTGTCCCCCGAGGCGCAGTACCAATGCCCATCGTAACGCGCGAACCCCACCACGTCCCCCTGCAGGTCATCCCGCTTAACCCGAAAGTATAAGTCCTCCGCCTTACCTGTCCAACTCCCACTATCCACGCGCAGCGCACTTGCCCCGCTCCCGTACCCACCAGCGGGACTGCCTCCCCACAGCAGGTATCCCGCCGAACCCATTGCCGTTGGTGCCACCACGATATGATACACTGTCTCACTCGCCAGCACCTGACCCGCGTCCCACTCCACCTCCACCCAGCCCCAGTTATGCGACACATCGCTCCCGTGGATAGTCTTCGTCTTGAGCACAGTTCCGGGAGACCCCGCACTGTCCTCGCACAGCGTCACGAAAAACGCATCCGCAGGATGCAACGCCCGGTTGCACAAATACAGTTGTACCAGATCGCAGGTCAGCCCGCCGCTGGGTGCTGTGAATGACATCGAGCGACTAATCTTGGCCCACCACAAAATGTAACTGAAATCCCCCCCCGCGCGGTACCAATTCCCCATTCCAGGATTCCAATTGGCCCCGTCCCGCAGTATTGACCGGTCAGACTCCCGCATCCACGCATAGCCATCCTCTTTACCAGGAGACGTGAGAACTATCCAATAATCTGCGCCGGCCGTCACGCTCTCCGGACTCGCCAGCGTGAACGTTACCCAGTCGTACGTCGTGCCCACATCGGCAGCCTGGACATCTGTATGCACCAACTCGCTGTTGGGTAGTCCCCTCGCATCGCTGTCGTAGATTGCCGCCCGGATCACCGTCGTCGTCCCTGCCATTTTTTTGACGATAGCCCAAATCACCCCGGCTCTCAGATCCATATACTGGTAGTGCGCTGGCACTCTAAACCGCATCGCCACGCTCGGAGTCGTCCCAAGATACTCATCGTCCGCGCCCACGGAACGGTACAGGTGAACAGGCTCCCCCACCCCAAACGGACTCGCGCTCCCCGGTTCATATCGCGGCAGCGTCGCCGCCACCTGCTGCTGTGGCAACGGCCCCAACGTCAACTGTTCCTTGATCCGCGTCTCCAGATTCCACCCGTCCAGAAACGCGCTCGCCTCCTCCATATCCTCCTGCCCCCGCCCTCCCCTCCAGTCCCTCTGACTCACCACACTCCACTCAGTCAGGTCACTGTCCTTCGTCGCCCCGCTCGACCCCTTAGCCGCATAGGGGTTTATGAGTCTCCGCGTTAGGCCCACCTGTGGCGTCTCCACCAACAGCAGCCCCAGCGCCTCCCCCGCCGCCTCATCCACAAACCTCACGTGATAGCGTGCCTCACCCATACTCGATACTCCTTACTCCCTACTCCTTCCCCCCTACATCCCCATCACCAACAGCGCCAACAACTTCAGCAGCCCCACCGTCACCATCACACACGCCGCCTCCACCGCCAGCACGATCGTCACAAACCCCACCACCACCAACGACAACCCAACCACCAAACCAACCGCCCCTCCCAAGTGACGTTTGACGTTTGACGCTTGACGTCTGATGTTCATCCCCTGCTCCTCGCCCATCTCCCCCCCCTCACCGTCCCCCGCCCGTGGAACCGCCCCGCACTCCCCCTGATCCGCTCCATCTCCTCTTTCCAATACTGCGCCTGCGTCAAATGCGCCCTGAACCCTGCCGCCTCCGGCGCGCCGCTCGCCGCCTGGTCGTGCAATAGAAACAACGCCTCCGCCACCACGAACTCCACCAACTCCCACTCAGCCGGCTCCCCCACCCCCAGCGTCCCATCGTCCGCCGCCAACTCACTCGGCCGCGCCAGATACTCCAGCCTGATCGTATCATCCTCGTCCAGCCCGCTCAGCGTATCGAACACCAACTCCTGTCCCCCCGGCGTCTCTGCCACCCGCCACGTCCGCCCGTCCACCGGTTCCCACGGCTCATCCGTATCACCCCGCATCCACACACCCAGCAGCCGCACCAGGTCAGTCGGCAAGTCATAGTCATAGTCGTCATCCGCCAGATCAACCGTACTATCATCGTTCTTCGACACCAGCCACGTCTCCCCCGCCAGCCTGATCGCACTGTTGATCATCGCGACCACGTCCCCCCTCCGCACCGCCAGCAACTCATAAGCGTCCCCCGCCCCCGCTGCCGCACTGAAGGCAGGCGAAACCGTCAACGTCGCCGTACTCTGCACGTAGTCCGTCACCGGCCGCTCTTCCCCTTCCGGCGCCGCCCCCGCCCCGCCCGCATCCTCCACGATGTACAGATAGTGGCCATTCCAGTAGTCATCCGGCGCGTACAACCCCCCCGTATCCTCCAGCGTCGTCGTCGAGCCCCCCGTCGCCGTCCCACTCGCGTAGTGCCCGAACCTCCTGGCCACCTCCTCCACCAAATCAGCCCGCGTCTTCTCCGCCATCCCTCACCTCCCCGACCCTTCGGGTTTTCCGAAACCCGGAGGGTCTTCTTGACAAAACCCCATTCTAACCATATAATAACCTTGCACACCGAGGCGGTCCGAGCGAGAGAAGGGCATGCCTGGCACATAGTACCCCACCCGCTGAAGGGTAACGGCCCCGGCCAGGGCCTCCAGGATGAACCCTCCGTACCGCCTCCAACTAACCAACTACCCAACCAACCAACTACCCAACCAACTACCCAACCAACTACCCAAACACCTCCCACACCCGCGCCCCCATCAACGTCCGCCCCACCTTCGTGATCCTCTTCTGCTCCATCCACGCCCCCAGCCACCTCGGATTGAAGTACGTCAGCACACTCGTATACCCCGTCATCGGATCCATCACCAGCAGATCATCGTTCAACCCGCCCGCCGGATCCTCCACGTACCGGTACGCCAGCACGAAATGCTGATCCACCTTCCCCGTCGCCGGCTTATAATCCACCTCCACCACCACCGGCTGCCGCTCCAGCAGATCCCGCAGCAAGGGCAGGTCCGCCGGCCGCGCTTGCCAATCTATGAGACTCGTCTCCTTCTTCTGATACCGTTCCGACCAGAAGGCGCCCTCCCCCCGCCCGTGCCACTTCAGCTTCGGGAACGCCCGTTCCACCGCCGATGGATGCCCCAGCATATCCCCCTTGAACCCGCCCTCGCTCCCCACCGCCTCCGCGAACGTCACCGGCGTCAACCCCACGTACTCCCCCGTCCACCCCACCAGCGACGCCCCGCTGCACACCAGACACCCCGCCTGGCAGAACGTCAGCCGCCCGCCCGGCGCGTACCGCTTACTTCCCCATCGCGGGTCGCATTGCAAGAATAGTGGCGGGACAGCCCGGCGTTCCACCACCTCAAAATAAGCGCGCGCCTCCATCGAGACAATCATAAAATCCGCACCCGCCTCCTGCAACATATAAACATCCGGCCCTGCCACCCCATCCACCCGCATACACGACCCATTCACCCGCTTGTGCTCAGTCCTGCAAACCAACACCCCCCCATCCAGATCGTCCAGCAGCTTCCTAATCTCCATCACTCCCCCTCCTCACCAACGGCAGATACACGCGCGACCGACAACACTGCACCACACTCACATCGTCCCAGTACACATCGTTGTGCTTCAGAGGATGCGACGCCTCCGACCGCAAAAATACCGTCACCCACTCCCCCTCTGCTACCACGTCCCGCACCTCCAACCCCCGCTCGTCGTACCCTCCATAAACCTCCCGCTCCTCTCCCCACACCACCGTCTCTACCAGCGGGTCAGTCCCACCCGTCGGGTCAATCCCCACACTCAGCCAGTCGTGCGCCCAATCGAGCCCCGTCTCACAATCATCGTCCAACGGCCCCGCGCGAGGCCTCGTCGAACACCGGCTGTACCAACTATGCCCGAACGCCCGCACCGAGTACTCCTTCCCCGGCACAGCCCACACCCGCTGATACAACCCGCCCTCGTGACACCTCCAGAACGTGAACCACTGCACCGCCTGTTCTCCACTGCGAACACGCGCCGCGTCCGGCAAGGCGCCGATCACCTTCACCTCCGGCCTCCCCGTCACCCAGTCCTGAGTACCCGCGCACTCAAAGCCCTCCCGCCACCAACTCACCCACCCCTCCGGCGTGAACACCTCCCCGAACTGCCTATGATACGGCCCGCCCTCCGCCGTCCAGTACGCCGTCTCCCGCCCCCACCCCTCCTCGAACCCCCCATTCACCCCGCACGCATCAAACGATGCAGAGCGGAATGGTGCAGAGTGGAAGGTCGCGTACAACGTCACCACCAGCGTCAAAACCAAAACCGCCACCCGGTCTACCTGATGCTTGACGTTTGACGCTTGACGCTTGACGCTTGACGTTTGGCCTCTCCTCATAACTCCCCTATTACCCCCGCCATCCACAAAGCGCACGGCAAAAATACCCGTGTCTCCCGCGAACGTCCCATCAGCCACCCCGCCCCCAGCCACGCCAGCATCACCCACCGCGTCCTGTCCATCACTCCCCCACACTCCCACACCCCCACACACACAAAGACCGTGGCCACCGTCCACAATACCGACAGCCACGGCCCCACATCCTTCCTCTTCCCGGCCAGCGCCAGATCACGCAGATTGTACACATACAGCGTCCACCGTTCGCAGTACAACCCTGCCTTGCCCTGATACAACCGCGCCAACCCCATCGCCCACGGCCCCACCAGCGCCGCCGCCCCACACCACCACCCGCCGGCCAACAAGCCCAGCACTGGAGCAAGTAGCGCCGTCTCCCTGCTCAAACCCCACACCAACCCTCCCGCCACCGCCAGCCACCACGTGCCCCGCTCTCCGGCCAGCAGGATCAACCCCACCCCCAGCAACTCCCCGTAACAGTCCCAATAGTCCCACTCAAACGTGCTGGCCACCAGCACCGCCAGCGCCAGCATCCCCACCGTCCCCAGCAGCGCCTCCGCCACCCACAGCGCCCCGGCCAGCAGCCCCACCTTCAGCACCTCATACTGCCACAACCCAGTCCCCAGGCCCACCTTCCCCAACAGTGCCAGCATCCACGGCACCAACACCCGGTACCGCATCGGCGCCCTGTTCCTTCGCCTCAACGTACCCTCGACAGCGCCCCACCCATTCCACACCGCCCCCACGTTCCCCTTCACCACCCGCCACTCCAGCGCCGCCAGCACCAATGAAACGAAGATAGCCATCAAACCGGTCTCCTGATGAGTTCCACTGCTCTCTCGAGCCTCTCCTCTGCTACCGTCTCTCCGTCAAATACAAAGCCCGCCAGCCGCGTGATCTCCCTGCGCGGGTCTTCCACCAACTCCTCGTACTGCACGCGCAGCACCGCACCTGGATAACCTGCCACGAATCGCTCGATCGCGGCGCACACACAGTCGTACCATGCCTTCGCCCTCTCCTGTGATAGCCTGCACGACCGCCGGCAACTGGCGATTGTGCCAGCCTCATTCCTGTCCACGACCACGATCCGCACGTCGTCCAGAATATCCAACAACCAATCGAGTGTCCATACCAGATGAGGATACTTGAATCCCCACAACGGCCGCCTCTCCCGTGCTCGCACCAGGGGCACAAACGGATTGCCCGCCAGCGGCAAATCCAGCACGCAGGCCTCGATCACCTGCTCTACCACCTCGGCCATCTCTGCGTCCTCGTACACCGGATACCGTCTCGAGGGCCCGAACCGCTCGCCCATCCATACACCCATCTCACACAACGCCCCGGCTACCGCGCTCGTGCCACAGTGACCCGTCCCGATCACCAGAACCGCCGTCACGTCACTTGGTCGCCTTCTTCCCCTTCTTCTTCTCGCTCACCTCCACGATCGTCAGGCGCACCTTCTTCCCCTCATACTTCCTCAGCGCCTGCTCCAATCCCGCGTGCCCCTTCTCCGTCGACAAATCCCACGTCCTGCCGTCCAGTATCCGCACCAACTGCCCTGTCATCCGCATCTCCATCCTCCTTTCTCCATTCTCCATTCTCCACTCTCTATTCTCTATTCTCCATTCTCCACTCTCCATTCTCTATTCTCCATTCTCCATTCTCCATTCTCCACTCTCCATTCTCTTCACATCTCGATCGCTCGCTCGAACGGATACACCGCCTGAAAAGCCACAAACGTCTCCGGCCCGATGTACTCCGTCCCCCACTCGTGCCCGCAGATCACACTCCGGTCCACCCACAACTCGAACCCCGCCCGCCTCGCGTTCTGAAAAAAGAAGAAGTCCTCCCCCTGTTTCAGCGCATCCCGCTTGAACCACGGCTCATCCAGCGCCTCGAACACCTCCCGGTGCACCAACAGGAACGCACCCCCGGTCCCATCCGCCCGCACCAACGCATCCTCCGGCGCCGGGTCCAGCACACACGGACACTCCTCGATCGCCTCCGGATGCGCCTCCAACCACGCCATCGTCTCCTGACACCGAATCCGCAGGAACTCCCGGCCATCCTCCCGCACCCGCGTCACCCCCCGAAACACTGCCGGCAGTGGCGGCACGTACCGCGTGAAACACAACGCGCTCACCATCTTCAGCCCCCTCCGCTCCGCCACCCCCATCAGCCGAGCCAGACTCTCCCGCGCAAACCCCATATCACTGTCGATCTGCAACAGCCAGTCCCCCCCCCCCGCCAGGAACTTCCGCACCAACTCATTGCGCGCCATATCCACCGGCGCGCCTCCCACCCGCAACAGCCTGTACCCCTCCGCCGGCTTCCTCATCCCCACATAACAATCCAGGAACTTCCCGCTGAACTTCCCGATGTGCGGCAACCCAATCGCCAGTCTCACTCCCACTCCCACACCCCCACACTCCCACACTCCCACACTCCGAACTGGGGGAGCAGTGATCACTCACCGCCCCCCCCTACTTCCTACTTCCTACTCCTTACTCCCTCCCCTAGAACCCGTGTGGCACCACACCGACCTCGACCGCCCCGAAGTCCGGGCCCGTGCCCGCCACCGAGAACTTCCCACGCACGTACTTCCGCTGCGTCGCAAACCGGATATCGTACTCCCCGGCCGCCGAGATCACCTCACTCTGCGCCACCGTCGCGTATGACCCCTCCGCGTCCGTGTCGGCCACCTGCACCTCCACAACCAACGTTGTGGTCGCAGCCGCAGCCGGCACCACACACTTCACAGTCATCCCATCCACCGGCGTCTCGTTGATCTCCACGCCCTCGCCAGTCCCGCTCGCCGTCATACTCCCATCCGCGCTCTTCCGCAGCATCAGCAGCGTGTCGAACGCACCTCCGCTCATTCGTCCTGTCAAAGCCATCTCATCCTCCTCCGTCAGTGACCCAAGGGGTTTTCCTAAACCCCTCGGGTCTTCTTAAGCCCCTCGGGTCTTCTTAAGCCCTGAAACTAGCCCTGAAACTCCTACGTCCAGCCAGTCACCGGCTTCAGATTGTACGCCCGTGCCGCGTAGTACGACCCGAACCCGGCCAGCCCCACCCACCAGTCGATGCGCAACCGTTTCACCGGCTTCGACTCCAACTCGTGATCCTCGCCCCCCACCAGGTACGCCTCCAGCGGCTCCAGTTGAATCCCCAACAGACCGTCGTCCGTCCCCCACCGCACAGCGTAGATCGACGTCGTGTCGGCCCCGCCGTCGCCCGGGTCCTCCGTGTCCGTGATGATCTCCGTCGCCTGATCCCGCTGCAACCCCACGTCAACGATCGGTGCGCCACCGAAACTCCAGACCTCTCGCTCGAACTGATCCTTCGTCACATCCAGCAGCCCCACCCGGCGCATCACCCGGCCCACCCCCAACCTCATCGTCCGGTTGCAGAAGTAAGCCGATGCACCTCCCACTAGATCGTTCAGTTCGTGGAACGCATCCAGGAAAGCGTGCTCGGCCGCCGTGCTCACCGTCGCATCGTGCGGTGTCCCCGCCACTCCCACCGCGATCTTCTGCCGGCTTGGCAGATTGTCCACACGATACTCCAGCCCGTAGAACCCATCCGCGTCCAGCGTCGGGCTGCCCTTGATGAAGTAGTAGTTGAACACGCTCGCTACTGCCTTCGTCTTCATCTTCGTCTGAGTTACCCGTGGAGCCTCGATGTAGTTCGACACCTTGTCGAACACCCGGTCGAAGTCGACGTCGCCACCCAACCCCTTCACCGACTCCGTGATCTGCTCGGTCGTGCCGCCCCCCTCAGTGTAGCCCGCGTTGATCTTGCGGAACGCCGCATCCGGCAGCGTGCTCCAGCGAATAGCGATGTTACTCAGTGCATCCACCGTCTCGAACGGAACCTCCGCCAGGACGTTCGACTGCCGCAGCAAGTTCAGAATAATCCCCTTGCGCAGCGGCTGCGTCGCCTGCTTTGCGTAATCGTTAAGTGTTACAGCCATTCCCTAATCCTCCGTCATTTGGCCCCCTTCTTGCTCGCCAACCCCATCTTCAACAGTTCGTCAGGATCCGTGATCTTCTCGATGGGATTCTGCGCACCGGGAGCCGCTCCAGTAGCCGTGCTCACCTTCGTCACCCCGGCCGCCGTCAACGCTTCCGTCTTCGCAGCCTGGGCCGCCTGGCTCACCTCGGCCGATGTCATCTTCGCCATTTCAGATGCCTTCAGCGCCTCGATCTTCGCCACACTCTCGACCAACTTTGCGTACCCCTCCCACGATGCGCCGCCGCTCCAGTCCAGCCCCGGCGCGTTCAGGTCCAGCTTGTGCTCAGCCAGCATCCGCCCCGCCGCGTCCTCCACCTCCTGACGCAACCCCTGCGCCTGCTGAGCGTCCGCCCTCTCTACCTGAACCCTCGCCAACTCCTGCTGGTAGAACGCCGCCACCTCCTCGGGATCCGCGTTGGCAAGTTGCAACTCCGCCAAACGCTGCTGCATCTCCTGCATCTGCTGCTGTCCCGTCGCCAACTGCGCCTGCAACTGCGCCTCGCGCCTGTCGCGTGACGCCTGCCACCGCCGGAACTCCTCCGACTCCGTCAAGTCAACTCGACCTCCGGCTATCGGCGGCGCAGCGCCTTCGGCTGTCAGAGGGGCCTCAGTAACTCCGGTGTCCTCACCGCCTGTCACCTCGCCCTCACCAACTCCCCCGGCCTGACCCGTCAATTCCTCAGCCATCACTCCTCCTTCACATCAAATCTGTTTGCACAGGGCCTCCAGCCGCAACGCCAGATCCCTCGCTTTCCTGTCAATCCTGTCCAACGCAAGCTCAAGCTCGTACACCATCCCCTGAGATTGCGACGGCTCTGGAACCGCATCAGTCGCTGGCTCCGGCCCCGTCAAGTCATCGAGCAACTTGTGACCTTGACACAGCAGCTGATCTATCCGCTCACACCGGTCGCGCAAATTCTCTCGCTCCGCCGTCTCTCCCATCATCACACACTCCCTCCCGAAACCGGGTTTTTTCCGCAAAACCTGGTTTCTGCTAACCTGCATCCCGCCACAAGCACAGCACTACTACAGCCCATTCACTTCATGCTGCAACTTCAACCCGCGCAGGTGAAACACAATACTCCCCAACAAATTCGCCACGATCGCCCCGAACGCCACGTAATGCAGCCCCTTTCCCACCAGCCCCTCCAGCCCCTCCACCACACCGAACATCACGTACAGCGCCAGATACCCGATCACGTACGGAGCCACCATCGTCCGGTAGAACTGCCCCACCTTGTACCACTCGAACCTCCCGTTCTTGATCGCCACCGCCATGCCCAGCACCACGTCCAGCACGATCAGCCCCAGAATCGTATACAACCGCGCATCCTGGAAGAACGCCAGCACCACCTCCCACAACTTCATCATCTCCTCCATCCTCACTCACCTCCTCTCCATTCTCCATTCTCCATTCTCCATTCTCCCTACTACCATTTGCTCTTCAACCACGGCGTCGTCCCCTTCGCCCGCCTCGGCTGCACCAGCCACGGCGTAGCCCCCCGCCTCGGCCTGAACTCCTCCCCGAACCCCTCCGTCCTCAGCGCCCCCTCCCACGGTGACGGCGTCTCCAAGTATCCCTTCGGCGGGTACTTCGTCCCCCAGAACTTCTCGTAGCCGGACGCCCCCCCGTACCGCCTCCGCCCCCCGTAACTCCTCCGATAATACCGCCGCCCACCCCGTCTCGGATAGTACCCCCCTCTCCGTCCCCCTACTCCATACTCCCTACTCCCTACTCCCTCCGCCCCATAAAACCACGCCCACACCTCATTCCCTTCCCGCTCCCCGAACTCATCCCGCAGATCGTAGTACTCCCCGATCTCAGGATGCTCCTCCCGAAACGCCCGCCGCTCCGTCACACTCAAATCATAATACTCGTCCAATAAGTCCTGCATCCCCGGGAACTCCCGCTCCGCCAGCGCCTTGAACTCCTCATTCAACTCCCGCGCCTTCGCCCAATCCTCCGCCGTCCCCCACTCATCCCGGTCGAAATGCTCCGCCTTCCAACCCTCCATAAACTCCAACGCCCGCTCGTACTGCTCCGCCGTCGCCGTCCCCCGCGTCTCCGCATCCAACACCAACTGCACCAGCGTATAATCCCGCGCCCCACTCGCCATCCGCCCGGGTGGTAACTCCTCATTGTAGAAATCCCAGAACGCCCCCTGCGCCCGGTCTAACTCCTGCTCCTCCTCCGGCTTCCGTAACGTCGCCGCTTCCCCAATCGAAGGGAACCTCACATCTGCCAGCGCCTCCCGCAACTCAGCCGCCGACCACCGGCCCGGGTAAGCCTCCTGCACCGCCTCCATGAGATCACGCCCCGTCGTCGCACCCACACCCTCGATGAACTCATCGTAAGCCTCCCCCTTCTCCATCCCCCCATCCACCGCCGCCCGGTACGCCTCCCACGCCGGTCCGTAAACCGTATCCTCCCATACCCGCTGCACCGCCTCGAGTGGCCGGTCATTCCGCCGCCAGTACTCCTCCACCTCCTCCAGCCCGATCCCCTCCAGCAACGCCCCGGGCACCGTCACCCGCGCGCCCAGCCCGGCGCCCAGGCCCCCCTCCCTCATCTCTCGCCCTATCACCGCCAGCCGTTCATCCCCCTCCATACTCCCCGCCAGGTCACCGAAGAACACCTCCCGCGCCTTCTCGTAGCCCGCATAATCCACTTCCCCCGTCTCCTCGTCCCGGAAGTCATCCACGTGCGGCATAGCAGACGAAACCGCCGCCAGCACCTCCTCCCGCCTGATCCCCGCCGCCTCCTCCGGCCCCGCCCCATACACCGACCGCGCCCGGTACGCCTCCGCCTCTTCTCCCCCCGCGCCTGTCGGGGTCGGCCGCCGCTCCCCCCCCCCAACTGTTGGGGGGGGCTGGGGGGGGGCGGGGGGCTGGGGGGGGGCACCAAACCCGTACCGATCCCTCAGCACATCCAACTCCGCCTGCCGCTGATCCTCTAACTCTCGCACCTCTGCCTTATTCCACGGCTCCCGTTTCAACAACTCATCCGCCGCTTCATCATAAGTCCGGTTGATCTCCTCCGCCTCCTTCTTGTACGCCCTCGACGCCCGCGCCTCCCCTGGCGTCCAGCCCTCGTACTCCTCCGCACCCGGCAGCGCCCCGTACATCACCCGCCTGGTCACCTCCTCCGGGTGCTCCTCCTCCCACGCCTTATACTGCTCCCGTCCACCCCGCCCCGTCAACGGCGAGTACATCTCCCCCCTCCGCTCCCTCTGCAACTCCACCTGCCGCCGCTCCCCCGCCGGATACATACTCAAACTCACCCCAGCCCCAAACGACGTCGCCGCCGTCAACCCCCGCTCCAGCCCTGCCCGCTGCACCGCCTCCCGCAGCATCCCCTGTCCCGCCGCCAACTCCTCAGCTGACCACCCCTCCACCTCCCCCAGCCGCTCCACGTTCCCCCCGCCCTCTGCCATAGCCTCTTCTAAGCTCAATTCCCCCGTCGCCACCAGCCTCTGCAACTCCATCGCCAGGAGCGAGGCCTGTGTAGCCTCCGGATCCTGCCCCGCCATCCCACTCAACATCCTCGATACCCTGTACGCCTGGTACGGCTCCTGCTCCGGTAGTCCCACCCCACGCCGCACCGCCGTCTCCGGTGACCACCCACCGGGCGGTATCCTCCTCGCCATCTCCGGCGACAACTCCCGCGCCCCCGCCGTCAGAGCCTGCACCGCCCCCGTGTGCGGCAGTGCATACCCGATCTCACTCTTCTCCCCGATCCACCCAAAGTATTGCAGTGGCCACTCGATGAACCCGTAAGGCCTCAGCCCCAACTTCTGCACCGACCGGTGCACGTAATCCACCGCATTCTCCGCCTCTGCCGGGTCATCCGTCCAGTCCGGCCCCAGCACCTGCGACCACGGCATCAACATCGCTTCCGGATCCAGAAACACCGCCTGCCCCGTCCATTCCGGCAACCCCTTCACCGGTATCTCCACCTTCCCCTCGAACCGCCCTCGATACCCCCGCTCCGCGTTCTGCCTCTCAGTCGCCCGCCTGAACCTCACAAACTGCCCCAGCGCCCCAGGGCGCGCCGCCATCCGCATCGCCCAGTTCCTGGCACTGCGCGTCTTCCAAAACGTGTAAGGGAACGCCAGGGACAGCCAGTTATCCACCTGCTTCCGTCCCCCGCTGTAGTCCAGGAGCGCAAAGTCCGCCAGCTGCCGCGCCGTCTCCACCTCCACCGTCCGCGTCTCTGCCCACGCGCGCCCCATATCACCCTTCACCCACTGCCTGAAGCGGTTCCGAGTCTGCGGCGATACCTCCCCCGTCTTGGCCACCTCGTCCAACCGCCCCCAATCCCCCTTCAGCCCTTCCCGCACCCGCTCGATCGCAGCCAACTCCTGCTGCTCCGTCGCCATCGCCGCGTCCGCCAGCGTCGGCGGTCCCGCGTACCCACCCGCAGCCGCCGCCGCCCGGTCCGCCCGCACCACGTCATCCGTCCTCCACGCCGTCACCGCCGTCCCCGTCAACGCCCCTTCGCCCTGCCGCCCCGCCGCGATCACCTCCCGCGCCCCGTCCCGCGCGCGCCGAGTCTCCGGCCAACTATCGAACCAATAAGTCCTGATCACCCTCTTCTCTTCATCCACCAGATCCAACAGATAAATCCCCGCATCCTTCCTCGTCGTCGCCTTCACAATCCCCGCCGGCACGTCCACTGCCTCCCCCAGCCTCCGCCCCTCGCGCAATAACCCCGCCCGGGCTGCCGCCGTATCCGCGACGTCCCCATACCTCTGCGCCAGATACGCTTGCCTCTGCTCGAACCCCACCGCCGCCACGCCCCGTCCACGTCGCTCCGCCTCCGGCACCATCCCCACCGCCCGCTCCACCACCTCCAACTGCTGCCGTCCCGCTCTCTCCACCGCCTCCCTCGCCACTGGCCTCCCCGCCGCATCGTACATCCCCGGCTCCATCACCACGAACGCCCTGGGCCCCCTCCCCTGTGGAGCCACCTGCAACCCCATCGCCCGTGCCGTCGCCTCCCCCGCCACCTGCTGCTGCTCCAGAATCGTCGCCCGCCGCCCCGCCTCCTCCCCCATCTCCAGCCAGCGCTCCGCCTCCACCCCGCCACCTGCTCGCCCCCCCGCATACTCCGCCACCCGCGCCCAATCCTCACCCGTCGCCACCTGCGGCCTGATCCCCATCGAACGCGCCACGTCGTCCACGTTAGCCGGCCACGCCAGATCCATCCCCGCCTCCACCGTCCGCGCCGCCCCCGTCGCCGCCTCCCCCGCCACCTCCACCGCCGCCTGCCCCATCCGCGTCGCCTTCGATGCCTGCACCCCCGCCTGGTCGCGCAACTGCTCCGCCGCCAGCCTCACACCGTCCCACTGAGCCGGCGTCCAATCCGCGCTCCTCCCCACCTCCAACCCCGCCGCCTGCGCCACCTCCGCCATCGTCCCCTTCATCGCATCTTCGATCGGCATAACCGGCCCACCCACCAGCGCATCCCACCGCACCCCACCGCCCAACACCGCCTTGACCTCATCCGGCCCCAACTTCGCCACCGCCTCAGCCGGCCAGCCCAGCGCCCCCAACGCCCGCTGCTGCGCCCCAGGTGATAACGGCAACTGCCCCAACTCCCACTTCGCCAGATCCCACACCTGCCCGCCATCCCGGAAGTAGCCACCCCATATCTTCTCCCCTACCTCGTGATACTTCTTCAGACTCATCTTGCCCGACAACATCAAATCCCGCGCGCTCGCCATCTCCGCCGCTGCCGCTCGCCCCGCCTCATCCACCCACCGCTGCGCGCTCATCACCACGTCCAGCCCGTCCCGCCCCGGATTCACCGCCAGCAGCCGCCAGGCCTCCGCCTCCGCCGTGTCCACCGCCAGCCGCCGCGCATCCAACATCTTGTCGAAGTCAACGAACTCCTCCAGCCCCAGCCGCTTCAACCGCGACTGCCTGGCCGCCATACTACCCGCCAGACTCCGCAACTCATCCAGCGACGCATCCACGAGCGCCTGCCCCGGCCGTCCCACCACCTCCTCCAACGTCTCGCCCCGCGCCATTCGCTTCAACAGCCCCAACGACTCGTCCAACTGCCCCGCCCGCTTCGTCTGCTCATCCAGCCGCAGCCGCGCCACGTCCGCAAAGTACGTCTGCCACACGTGTGCCGCCGGCCTACCCTGCTCCCTCAACTCACGATACGTCTTCCACGCCTCCGCCCGCAGCCGGTCCGCCTCCGCCCGCACCTCCATCGCGCCCCGGCCCGTCTCCGCCCGCACCGACCGTAATAAGTTCGCCCCGTCCTCGTCGAAGTGCGTCCCGACCTGCGCCGCCAACGCCTCCTCCGCCTCGTTGATCCTCGCCTCCCCCGGCGCCAGTGCCTCCTCCAAGACCCGCTGCGCTGCCGTGATCTCGTCGTCACCCCCGCCCATCGCCCACCCCATCCCCTCGATCGCCCCCTGCTCCTCCCGCACATCCTGGAGCGCCTCGATCTGCGACCACTCCCGCCGCCCTGGAGGGACAGGATCAGCCGCCAATGCCCGCCCCGTCTGCGCCCGCACACCCTCCACCGCCTCGTCCATCACCCCGTCCACGTCCCCCACGTCGGTCAGCCCCGCCAACTTCGTCTCCAGATCCAGCCTCAACCCCACGCTCAAGTCATCCGGCCTGTCCAGATACCTCCCCACGTCCACCAGTCCCCCCGCCCTGTCCGCTCCCAGCGCCTTGTCGACTGCCGCCAGGAACTCATCCCCGTTCACGCCCTTCCTCAATCCCACCTCAACCGCGTCCGCCACCTCCGGGCTCACCAGCCCCCGCAACTCGTCCGGCAACACCGGTCGCCAGGTCCTCCCGTGCGTATCCGTCAGCGCCTTGTAGAACGCCCGCGTGTACCGCCCCTCCTCCATCGCGCCGATCTTCTTCCCCGCCCACCTGCTCGCCTTTCCCAATACACCCGGCAGCCGGCTCTCCCTGGCCAGCATCTCCACCGCCTGCGGCCCCCCGGCCACCCCCCGCATCCTCCGCGTCGTCGGACCGTACCGCTTCAGGAAATCGTCGATCTGCCCCCGCCCATCCAGCGTCAACACCCCGTCCCACGCCATCGTCACCAGGTCACCCATCGCATTGCGTGACGCGTACCCCGGCGTCCTCAGATAAAACTCACTCGTCAGACTCCGATATCCGTTCGCGAACTTCCGATAAGCCCCCACCTCTTCCGCCCCCACTCCACCCAGTTCCAAAGCCGTGTCCATCACCGCCGCGTCCAACTCCTCCAGGAACGCCAGCCGGTCAAACTCCCTCCCCCTCAAACTCTTGAAATCGTCCAGCTTCCCCGCCACCGCCTCCAATAGCGGTCGCGCTTCCTCTGCCGCCTCACTCACCGGTATAGGCCCCATCGCCCCCATCAACCTGGCCGGATCATCCACCAGCGCCCGCACCACCGCCTTCGCCTCGTCCGCGCTCCCTACCTCCATCAGCCCCGGCGTCACCACCTGGTACACCGTGTTCGCCGCCGTCTCCGCCGCCGCTCTCTCAGTAGGAGCGAGGGGATTGTACTTCTCGAACACCTCCCGCAGCACCCGCGCCGCGTCTGCATCGTCCGTATGTCCTAACGCCCTCGCCGCCTCGTCCGTATGCCCCAGCGCCACCCGCACCCCATCTGCCACCTCGTCCCCGTGCTGCGTCGCCACCTCCGTGTACCGTCCCGCCGCCTTCGCCTCCGCCAGGTCCGCCGCCCGCCCCTTCGCCCCCATCCCCACGAAGTTCATCGGATCGAAGACCATCTGCCCCACGATCTCATTCCCCAGGTCGCTCGATCCCGGGATCGACCCCGTCTCCACCACCCTCTGCCCGGCCGCCTCTGCCGCCTCGTCCCCGTCCCGCGCTCGCACCCCCTCCACGTATGCCCTGAACGCCCCCACATCCTCCGCCCCCGGTTCGTACGTGTCGATCCGCCTCCCGCTGATGACCGTCTCGATCTCCTCCCCCCCCATCAGCCGCTGCATTCCCTCCACCTGCGCCTCGTAAGATGAATACGCCATAAGTCCCAACCGGCCTAGCGCCCGCTCCGTCTCAGGCCCCGGTCCATATTGCTCCATCGCCAACTCCCGCACCGCCGGCGCGCCCCGCCTCTCCTCAGCCAACACCCGCTGCTGCGCCAACCACAGCGGCGTTCCGGTCCCCCCCGCCAGCGTCTCCGCCCGCCCCTGCATCTCCTCCGTCAGATACCGCCCGGGCGCCAACGGTATCACCGCATACTTTCCCTCTACGTTCTGCGTGATCCCCCGCCCAATCGCCTCCTCCACCGCCGACACCGGTGCCTGGAATATCAACTCGAACCCCGACTTCAGCGCCGCCTCCACCCCCCGCGCCGGCTTGCCCACTACCGGCACTTGCTTCACGTCGTGCCACACCGGGCCCAGTAGCGCTGCCACCTGCCCCGCCTGCTCCATCCCCGCCGCCGCCTCTTCCGGCCGCATCTCTGCCGGCGGAATGAACCCCGGTCCCAGCATCCACGCCCCCGGCTTGGTCACCTCAGCCGGCAACGGCCTCCCCGCGCCCATCTGCTCCCGCACTGCCCCCCACGCCCCCGGTAACTGTCGCTCCTCTGCTGCCGCTCCCAGCCCCTCCCACGCCTTCCCGATCCGTCGCCCCGTCTGCTCCGCCGTGGCCACCGGCATCGTCGGCGCTCTCAACACCTCCTCCGGCTTCAACTCCACCGGCGGCATCCACGCCGTCCCCAACATCCACGGCCCCGGTTTCCCCGCCACCTCCGCCAGCCCTGCCCGCGCCCCGTCACCCTGAGCGTAGTCGAAGGGTCTCGTCAACCCCTCCAACACCCCACCCACCTGCCCCGCTACCTCCGCCCCACGTAACACCCCACGCGGCACCGGCAACCTCTCCCCCCTCATCTCCTTCGCCACCCGCCCGATCCCCCGCAGCCCCGGCCCCCACCGCTCCTCCAACCCCGCCAGTGGCCCCGTAGCCGCCAGCCTCTCATCCCTCGTCGCAGGTCCCCCACCACCGCCCCGCATCACCGTCGGCAAATACGGCTGCCCCCACGGCAAAGTTCGCGGCTGCACCCAAGGCAACGGCCCCGGCTGCTGCACCAGCGGCCCCGCCGGCCCGGGCGCCGGCGCCCCCGCCGCCGGCTTCCGCCACCACTCCTCCTGTGGACGCTTCGCAACCTTCACGCGCTTGGCGCGAGCGCCTGCAGCCGGCCTGATTGTCGATACCGCCCTGGCTTCCCCTGCCGCGCGCCGCTTCCTGCCCCCCGCCTTGTTCTTCCTCTTCATCTCACCACCAACTCCACCAACTCATCCCACAACACAGGCACATACCAACCCACCACCGTCGCGACCAGTATTACCACCACCCAATACACCACCCGCCTGATCACCCTCAACACCCACTTCATCGCACTCCCCTGCCGCCTGACGTTTGACGTTTCACGCCTTACATCCACCGTGTCTGCGGCTTCCACCTCCGCCCAAACGCCGCCACGTTCGCCATCTCCGTCTGTGCCTGCTGGCTTGCCAACTCCATCGCCCTCTGCTGCGCCAACTGCTGCTCCTGGAACCACCGCGCCCACACATCACTTTCCTTCTGCCACCCGAACTGCCCCTCCTGGAACGCCTGATTCCACTCGTCCATTGCCTTGCGCCAGTCGAACTCCGTCCCCCACTGGCCCTGCTGCACCTGCGCTTGCATCCACGGCAGCATCGTATTGAACCACTGCTGAGCCTCCGCGCCACGCTTCTTCGGCACATTCGCCCAGGGCGTCTCCTCCCACGTCGCCCACGGCACCCCCCCCCAGCCGATATTACCTTGCCAGGGCGCCGGCCCCGCAGGTGCACCACCCCCACCACCACCGCCACCACCACCACCACCCCACCGCCGCTGCTGCTGGGCCGGAGCGTATGCACCACCACCACCCCAGGGAAGCGCCGGCACAGCCGGACGATTCTTCGGCGGAGCAGTCCACGGCGGCTTGTACCGCCCCTTCCATCCCCTCTTGTACCCCCCGTCGCCCCCGCCCCCCCCCGCACCACCTGCACCACCCCAATCAACAGCCATCACACACCTCCCGTGTCTTCTTAGACCCTTCGGGTTTTCCGAAACCCGGAGGGTCTTCCCCTACTCCCTACTCCCTACTCCCTACCCCTCTTCCCCTTAACTTCTCCATCTCCGCCTCATACCGCAACGCCTCCCCCAACACATCCCCCCCCTGCGCCTGCGTCCCCGCAAAGTCCATAATCGCCCACGGCCGCCCTCGATGCTGCTGCTCGTACCTGGCCAGCAACTCATCGTCACTCAACCGTGCCTCTCCCCGCAGATCCCCCACCACCTCACCCACCAACTCCCGCGCCCCCGCCAGCGCCTCGTGCACCATCTCACGCATTACAGCAGTCCCTCCTCATGCCCTGGTGGAGGGTTCCCTTGCATCGCCATCATCCGCGCCAGAGCTTCCGGTCCCCCTGCTCCCACCACCTCCGGCATCCCCTGTGGCGGCACCACACCCGGCGGCATCCCCATCATCGGCCCCATCCCCGGCGGACCCCCCTCCGGTCCCCCCCCAACTGTTGGGGGGGGCTGGGGGGGGGCTGCACCGGGCTG
>Ga0209121_10000683_pt1 | contig 35768 bp, 27 predicted proteins | sample Cruoilmetagenom3_FD_187292 | JGI IMG/M metagenome (GOLD analysis project Ga0209121, IMG submission 187292) | Oil polluted marine microbial communities from Coal Oil Point, Santa Barbara, California, USA - Sample 3 (SPAdes) (version 2) | ecosystem: Environmental > Aquatic > Marine > Oil seeps ... | reverse complement strand
ATCTACATGCCCTATCGTCCCTATGTTTAAATGGGGCTTCGTCCTCTCAAACTTAGCCTTCGCCATTTCACTTACCTCCTATCTCTTTGGTCTCTTATTCTCATTAAATCTTAAAAAGCCCACGACCAGATTTGAACTGGTGACCCCGTCCTTACCAAGGACGTGCTCTACCAACTGAGCTACGTGGGCAACAGTGTTGCTCAAGAGCGGGAAACGGGACTCGAACCCGCGACAAACGGCTTGGAAGGCCGATGCTCTACCAACTGAGCTATTCCCGCTTCAATGTGGGCAGGGAAGGATTCGAACCTCCGAAGCGTCCCCGCAGCGGGTTTACAGCCCGCCCCATTTAACCACTTTGGTACCTGCCCTCATAGTCATTAAGCCTAAATCCAGCCTCTTGGCTTTTTATATTCTTTTTTACAAAAAAAACGAAATCTCTTATCCTAATCGTCGATATTTTAATAAACTCATCGATCAATCAAAAGCCAGCGAGAGGATTCGAACCCCCGACCCGCTGATTACAAATCAGCTGCTCTACCAACTGAGCTACGCTGGCACAATATTCCCTTGCCAAATTCTTTTATTAACAAATAATTAGGGAATAAATATTGAGGAGAAGGATTAATTCCCACTTATAGCCTTTTCTTTATTAACCTACCTCAAAAATTATTATATATAATAAAAATATATAAATTTCAACTCAAGAGATATTATATCAATTCTTATTTTTTGTCAATATACATAAATCAAATATTTTACAAAAAGGAGAATCCAAGTCATAGACTTCATTGACATAAATCCAGCTTATTGTTATGATTTTAGCTAAATTAAAAGGACTTTTCTCATGATTAGCAGATACACAAGAAGAGTAATGGATGCAATTTGGAAAGATCAAAACAAATATCAAAAATGGCTTGATGTTGAACTGGCTGTTTGTGAAGCATGGAATGAACTGGGAGAAATTCCATCTCAAGCTCTCAACCGTATTAAAGAAAAATCTGCATTTTCCATAAAGCGAATCAAACAAATAGAGAAAATTGTCAAGCACGATGTAATAGCCTTCCTTACTTCTGTTTCAGAAAATGTTGGAAAAGACTCGCGGTTTATACATCTTGGCTTAACTTCTTACGACGTTGTAGATACAGCATTTTCTCTCCTTATAAAAGAATCTCTGGAGAAAATCCAAAAAGACCTTGTTTCTCTTCAAGAAATTCTTAAAAAGGAAGCCATCAAGTATAAAAAAACTATTATTGTAGGTCGGACGCATGGAGTACATGCTGAACCAATTACGTTTGGAGTTAAGATTCTCGTCTGGTATGAAGAAATAGGAAGGTACCTCCAAAGAATTTCAAATGCTATTGATGTTATTAACTACGGAAGAATTTCAGGAGCCGTAGGGACATATGGCCACTTAGACCCCGAGGTTGAAATTATAGCTCTAAAAAAATTAGGCTTAAAACCAGCCCGAGTTTCCACACAAGTTCTTCAAAGAGATAGACATGCTGAAGTTCTTTCCGTTCTGGCTCTTCTCTGCTCTTCTCTTGACAAATTTGCCGTTGAAATAAGACATCTTCAAAAAACTGAAGTCCTTGAACTCGAAGAACCTTTTACAAAAGGACAGAAAGGCTCTTCTGCAATGCCTCACAAAAAAAATCCAGTCAGGGCAGAAAGGATTTCCGGACTTTCTCGCATTGTTAGGAGTAATCTTCAGGCTGCATTAGAAAATATTCCATTATGGCATGAAAGAGATATCTCACACTCATCTGTGGAGAGAATCATCTTCCCAGATTCTTTTATTATTACAGATTTTTTGATTGCAGAAATAACAGATATCATCAAGGATTGGAAAATACACCCTGAAAGAATGATGGAAAATTTGAACCTTACACAAGGACTTATCTTTTCTCAGGTGCTTCTTATAGCTCTTATCAAAAAAAATGTTTCTCGTGAACATGCTTATCATCTAATTCAGAGAAACAGTCTTAAAGCATGGAATAATCATCTCAATTTCAAGGAACTTCTTCTATCAGATAAAGAAATAAATAAGATTCTATCTAAAAAAGAAATAAAGGATTGTTTTTCTTTCGAACCATACTTAAAAAGAATCGATTACATTTTTGACAGAGTGCTCTCTGAAAAAAAATTAAAGTAAAATATTATTTGAAGAAAATGAATCCAAGTTTTTAAGTTTATAAACAATATAGCAATAATAAAAATTTTTTTATAAAAGGCATTTATAATAAATATTTGTAGTTAAAAGGAAAAGAAATGTCAGAAAATTTTTTCCGAAGCCCTAAAAAAAGAGGTAGAATAACTGTTTTTATTTCTGGACGAGGATCAAATTTTAAAGCTATCCACGATGCCATTCTATCTGGAAAAATAAATGCAGACATCGCGCTCGTTTTCACAAATAATAAGGACGCAGCAGGACTCAAGATTGCACAGGAAAGACATCTTGAGACTCTATTCTTAAATCCCAGACATTATTCCTCCGCGGAAGAATACGATAGAAAAATACTCAAAGAAGTTAAAAAAAGGCAAGTTGACCTTATATGCTTAGCAGGCTATATGAAAATACTGACTCCTGTTATTTGCAACGAATTTAAAAACGCCATAATCAACATTCATCCCTCTCTCCTGCCATCCTTTAAAGGCCTCAATGCTCAGAAGAAAGCTCTTGATTGGGGCGTTAGATATTCTGGTGCAACAGTACATTTCGTCACAACTGAAGTAGACAGTGGTTCCATCATATTACAGACAGTTGTTCCCATTATGCAAGATGATACAGAAGAATCTCTTAGCGAAAGGATCCTTAAAGAAGAACATAAAATCTATCCCGAAGCTGTAAAGCTCTTTTTTGAAGGCCGATTAGAAATTAAAGGGAGAAGAGTCTTTATTAAACAATTAAAATAAAAATTTAGATCTTAAAATGAAGAAAAAAGCATAAGTTTTTTATTATCTCGGTGCTACTCTTTAGTGATTGGCAACAAGAAAGGAAACAAAGATGAAATCGGTTGAAGAGCAGTTTGAATACTTAAAAAAAGGATGTGTTGAAATAATTCAAGAAAAAGAACTCAAGAGCAAACTTTATCGTTCGCTTAAGATGAATAAACCTCTGAAGGTTAAAGCGGGGTTTGATCCTACTGCCCCTGATATTCATTTAGGGCATACAGTTCTTATTCGCAAAATGAAGCATTTTCAGGATATGGGACATGATGTTGTATTTCTCATTGGTGACTTTACAGGACTCATTGGAGATCCCTCTGGGCAATCAATAATAAGGCCTCCTATGACACGCGAACAGATAAAGAAAAACGCAGAAACTTATAAAACTCAGGTCTTTAAAATTCTTGATCCTGAAAAAACAATAATCGATTTTAATTCAAGATGGTTAGCCAAATTAACAAGCTTTGACATAATCAAACTCACAGCAAAATACACTGTAGCAAGGATTCTCGAAAGGGACGACTTTACCAACAGGTTAAAAAAGGGCCAGCCAATTTCCGTACATGAACTACTTTATCCACTCATGCAGGCTTACGATTCTGTAGCATTGAAGGCAGATGTAGAACTTGGTGGAACAGACCAAAAATTCAATCTCCTTGTAGGGCGTGAAATCCAAAGAGAATTTAATCAGCAACCTCAGATCGTTATGACAATGCCACTCTTAGAAGGCCTGGATGGGGTTGAAAAAATGAGCAAATCTTTGGATAACTACATAGGCATCACCGAACCTCCTGAAGAAATTTTCGGCAAAATCATGTCGATCTCCGATCAGTTAATGTTCCGCTACTATGAACTTCTTACAGATGAACCTTTATCAAGAATCGAAAAATGGAAAGAAGACACAAAAGAAGAAAAGATGAATCCTAAAGACCTGAAATCGAAACTCGCTCAAGAAATTATCTCTAACTTTTGGGGACAAGAAAAAGCAAAGGCTGCGGCTTTGGAATTCGAAAAAATATTTAAATATAAAGAGATCCCTTCTAATATAGAGAAAATAATTGTATCTACTCAGAACCAAAGCCTCATCGATCTCTTTATTGATAAAAACATTTTTTCCTCAAGAGGCGAAGCTAAAAGAATGATTCGTCAAGGAGGAGTTTATATCGATGGACAAAGAATTGAAGATATCGGACTGAAATTAAATTTTAACACTCAGAAGGAATTTATACTGAAAATAGGTAAGAGGAAATTCTACAGATTGGTTTTGGGAAGAACTAAAATCTAAAAAAGCAAAAAACATAAATTATTTCAGGGTTTATCTTACTACAGTTTCTATTTTTGCATCTCAGGAAGAGAAAACTTAGGAAGCCTGCAAAATATTTCTTTATATATTTTCGGATAAATATTCTTTCCTCCAATAAGAAGGAAAGTGAGCGGCATGGCTTCCTTAGCCAGATTAGTCATCTTCCCCACAACAGTGCGAATATCCCACTGGGCGCTAGGATCTTCCCTAAGCCTGGAAATATGGTAAAGTTCTCTTGCATTAACTTTCATAAGAACGCGCCTTCGATGTGAGTTAGTCAAAACATACTCAGCTCCGATTCCCCTGTTTTCTTTCAAAGTAGAATATGCATCGTTTGTCTTATCAATTATTTCCGTAAACTCCTTTCGCGCACCAATTTTTTCTATTGAAGGAGGAACTGTTACGTCTAACTCGGGATCGTAATCCTGAACTGTAATAGTAGCCATCCTGTGCCGTTTGAGCTGAGCAAAGCATGCTGCTGAGACTATTAAATTAAAAGTTAGATCTATGTATTCGAATTCACGTAGGGTTGAATCATAGAATTCCATGTGTTTAAAAGCTTCTTTCATGTATTCTTCCTTTTCTTTTGGCTTCATTTTTTTAACTCTCTCGATGCATTCTCTGTAAGGCAAAAATGAAGATGTGTGTAAAATAGAGGCAGCCAATGTTGAATCAGCATCAGGAGTGAAAGCAACAAGCTCAACCTCTTTCTTTTGCTCTGTCGAAAAGTCTAAATACGGCAGAGATTTCTGCTTAATTTCATCATAGGTCTTTGAATCAAAATCAGTTGCATCTGTAAAAAGAATAATTGATGGAGAAATTTCTTTGGCTAAATCATACATTTTTTGATTCAACTCTTTAATTTCTGATAGTCTCTTTGAAGCAAACCGCCTAATAAGGTATTCCAGATTCCGAGCATTGATTGTCATTCCAAGCTGACCTAAAGTAGCAAGACTGACAATATACCGTGCATCCTCTTTAGCCCACCCATCCAAAATATGATATTTTCTTGGCTTTTTTGCCAGGTCTTTATGTTCTTCAAAAAAGTAACTCTTCAATTTTTTGTAAAGTTTATTATAGAAGTCATTCTGGGCTTTAATAGTATCCATAAAGAGTCTCTGCTTTCCCGATCTCTTTACTTCATCTGGAATTATAAAATCATTCCCAAGAGTGATATAGCGTTGAGATTTTTCTGTAAAGGAACAGAGACGAAATTTCTCTATTTCTTCAATAACCAGCCTGCTGACTCCGATTATATCAAAATTAAAAACTGCATGTTCTGCAACAGAATGATGGCCCATCTTAAAAATTATATTTCTGTTAGATCGCCTTGCCTTTTCAACTTGGACCCTGGCTATCTCTCTCAATTTATCTACAGAGCGTTGGTCCCTTGAAATTCTAGCATATGCTGCAGATAAAGTTTCCGGAGTAATATCATTCGTAAGTGGGCTTTTTTTCTTGAGGTTTTCTATAACGGCGCTATCAATATTATACCCGGCAAGATAAACCTTCATGATTTTCCTTAAAGTATATTCAAGTAAAAAAAATGTCAATCATATCCAATATTTTTACTAATATTAAGAGGTTAGACTATCATGTATAGTATTTAATCCTGAGATTTCCTCTTTAAGCTTATTACCCTTTTATGACTCCTAATGGAACAAGCTGAGCTACCATTTTCCCTATTCCTGCATCATGAGAAGTTCTAACGACTTCGTCTACATCTTTATAAGCAGCAGGGGCTTCTTCGGCTACTCCTCTCCAGCTCATGGATTTGAGGGTGATCCCTCTTTTCTCCAGATCTCTCTTTATCTCTTCTCCCCTGAAACGGCGTAAAGCCTCGTGTCTAGACATCAACCTTCCAGCTCCATGAGCGGTTGAACCAAAACTCAAATTTTCTGCCTCAGAAGTCCCGACCAAAATATAAGAGGCTGTTCCCATGCTACCAGGGATCATGACAGGCTGCCCTACGTCTCTATAAACAACAGGAATTTCTTCTCTACCTGGACCAAAACTTCGAGTTGCACCTTTGCGGTGTATACACACCTTTCGGCTTTTCCCGTTTATCATATGATTCTCAAATTTTGCTACGTTATGACAAACATCGTAAACCTGGGATATACCTTTAGAGCTTCCCAGGACATTTTTAAAGGCATTCCTAACCCAATGAGAAATCATTTGTCTGTTGACAAAGGCAAAATTAACAGCAGCACTCATGGATTTATAATATTTCTTTCCAAGATCACTATGAATAGGAGCATTAATCAATTCTCTATCGGCCAATCCCTTAATCCCAAACTTATTCTCCATCAACCGTATATAATCAGATGCTACTTGATGTCCTAATCCTCTGCTTCCACAATGTATCATAACCATTATCTGATCAATAGAATGAATTCCGAAGACATCGCCAATCTTTTTATCATATATAGCAGAAACCTTCTGAATCTCTAAGAAATGATTCCCTGCTCCTAATGTTCCTATCTGAGGTATCCCCCTCTCTATTGCCCTTTTTGAAAGAAAGCTGGCGTCTGCTCCTTTCATCCTTCCGTATTCTTCTGTCCTCTGTAAATCTTCTTCTATTCCATATCCATTCTCTACTGCCCATTCAGCTCCCTTTACGCAGACTTCTTTTAAAATAACTCGGTTAATACGAAAGTGCCCCTCTTTACCTACTCCTGCTGGTACCATTCTGGCTATTTCATTCAACAGCTCTTTTATCTTATTCTCTACGCCACCTACGGAAAACTCTGTCTTCAATAATCTTACTCCGCAATTAATATCATAACCGACTCCACCAGGAGAAATTATGCCTTCTTCCATGTCAAAAGCGGCAACTCCTCCGATAGGAAAACCGTATCCTTGATGTGCATCGGGCATCACATATGCTGCCTTCTGAATCCCATTTAAACAGGCAACATTTTTAAGCTGCTGAAGAGTCTTATCTCGCTTTATGCTTTCCAATAACTTCGAAGACGCATAAATAATTGCAGTTACTCTCATATTCCCTTGTTTAGGAATTTGCCAGGTTAAATCATTTATTTTTTTAAATTCCATAGCTTACCTCACACATCAAGTACCACCTGAATTATGAAATGATCATTTCTTCCAATTTTCATTTCACTATAAGTTATAGCCTTAACATTTCCTTTTGTTCTGTATTTTTTATGCAATTTATCCCCCACGAAAATAGCCTCCAATAAATGACGGCTTTTTTTCTTTTTGATTCGTATATTCTCAACAGAACATAAAAGAAATCTTTGTGAATCGAATAAAAAAAGTATCTCTTCTAAAAAATTAACAAGCAATTGCTTTATATCTCTTCCATCGACCTCTACTCTATATTCTATTTTTTTCTCAACCTTCTCCCAATCCCACATTACCGAGGAAGTAGCTAAGGCAGAATTAACAAGAGCTTCTTCAAACGTCCTGCCAATTGCCCTAAATTTTATTTCCCCTGTATGATTGAGAAAATAAAATTTTTTCATCCTAAATTTCTTCTTACTACTCTAAAAAATTAAACAATTTCTAAAGCCACCTTGAAAATTCATGTATATTTTACCTGTGTTTTTCCACACTAAAAATAAGTTCACTTTATCCTAGATATATTTAAAAAGATCCGCATTTTTTCCTACTTCTTTAATTTTATCTCATATATTTTTCATATGACATCAACTATTTTTATCTGAACAGATGAATAGATTAAAAAATACCTGGAATAGGATTTCCACAATAAGTGCATTTTCCATCTTTTAATTTATTTTGTGAAACGAAAAAACCATGTCTTCTAATCAGAATTTTATGACATCTTGGACACAAAGTATCTTCTGACTCTCCCAATACATTTCCAATATAAATATAATTCAATCCCTCTTTTTTCCCTATAGAAAAAGCCATCCTTAGTGTTTTAATAGGAGTCGCAGGACCACTTGTGTATTTATAATCCGGATGAAAACGGCTTATATGCCAGGGTATATCAGGGTCTATTGAAGCGATAAATCTTGCTATTTGAGTTAACTCTTTTTCTCCATCATTAAGTTCTGGGACAATAAGAGTTGTTATTTCAACCCATATGCCCAATTTTTTCATAAAACGAATGGAATCGAGTACAGGTTTTAGGCTTGCCTTACAAATCTTTTTGTAAAAATCCTCATTGAAGGATTTCAGGTCGACATTACAGGCATCAAGATAAGGATTTATTGTTTCTAAAGCTTCATCTGTCATATAGCCATTAGTTACAAAAGTATTATAGAGACCATTTTCTTTAGCAAGCTTTGCTGTTTCATATGCATATTCAAAAAAAATTGTAGGTTCTGTATAAGTGTAAGATATACTCTGACATCCATTTTCTTTAGCTGCCTTTACAATTTCTTCTGGAAGAAATTTTTGCCCGGCTAATCCGCCATTTTTTTTCTCTGTCCTCTGAGAAAGTTCCCAATTCTGGCAAAAAACACATCGAAAATTACAGCCCATCGTAGCCATGGAAAATGCAAGGGTTCCAGGCAAGAAATGATAAAGGGGCTTCTTTTCTATCGGATCAACATGAGCTGCGATAACCTCTCCATAGACTTTTGTATAAAGTTTTCCATCAATATTTTGTCTCACTCCACAAAAACCATATTTCGACGCGGCTATAATGCAATGATGGTTACAAAGATAACAGGAAACTCTCTTATCCTTAAGAGAACGATAAAGCATTGCCTCTTTCATAATCTTGTTAATGGAAGACAAAATTCATATAAAAATTAATTCTACCCAACAATCTAATCTTATTTATAAACTCCACAAGAAAAATATTCAAGGTATAAAAGATCGAAAGCCCGGAAATAAGAAAGGAATAAGCAGATCAAGTGCCTTGAACTGAGGATTCAAAATAAGGACAAAATTTTTTTATCACACATAAATTACAACGCGGTTTTCTTGCAAGGCAAACTTCCCTTCCATGATTTACAAGTATATAATTAAAATCGAGCCAATCACTTTTTGGAACTACAGCCATAAGATCTTTTTCAATCTTATTGGCATCTTTTTCTCTACTCAATCCTAATCTCATGGAAAGCCGCTTAACATGAGTATCAACAGCAATTCCTTCCACTTTATTAAAAGCACTCGAAAGAACTATATTCGCTGTCTTTCTCGCAACTCCTGGAAGAGTAACAAGATCTTTCATGTCATTCGGAACAATTCCTTTATGGTCACTGACTATTTTTTTAGATGCTCCTATAATACTTCTGGCTTTATTTCTAAAGAATCCTGTAGATTTAATTTCCTTTTCCAATTCTATTTGATCTGCATTCGCAAAATCTGCGGGTGTCTTATATTTTTTAAAAAGAGATGGAGTAATCTGATTAACTTTTGCATCCGTGCATTGTGCAGATAAAATTGTAGCTATAAGAATTTGAAGAGGATTTTTAAAATTTAGAGCTGTATGACTCTTAGGGTAAGTTTTCCGCAAAATAAGTATTATCTCTTTAATTCTTTTCCTGTTATTGCTCATTTTTCCATTTATCATTAAAAAGAGCACAATCCAGAACGACAACCATCAGAAAACTCAGAATCAGCTATAATAAAATCAAATTCAACTTCGTTCTCTGCTTCTGAAGTTGTATTAAATGAAAGGACCTGATTTTTCTTTGTTCCATATCTATAAACAGTTATTCCTTTACATTTTAACTCATAAGCCATCATATATATCGACCTTACATCTTCCACTGTAGCTTCAGATGGAAGGTTTATTGTTTTAGAAACAGAATTATCTGTATATTTTTGAAAAGCAGCCTGTATTCCAAGATGCTGTTCAGGTGCTATATCGAAGGAAGTTACAAATATATTTTTTAATTCTTCAGGAACTCCTTGGATATTCTTTATTGAACCAGATTTCCCGATTCTCGCCATGAGTTCTTTTGAGTAAATCCCTCTACACTTTAATTCTTTTTCAAAAATAGGATGAGTTTCAAATAATCTTGTTCCAGATAAAACATTTCGCACATAACTCAATGCAAATATTGGTTCAATTCCACTTGAACAACCAGCAATGATACTTATCGAACCAGTAGGGGCAACAGTATTTACTGTGGCATTGTGCAATTTAAGATTCATGGCAGGATAAATTGATTTTTCATAATTAGGGAAAACTCCTCTTTCTTCTGCAAGAGATTCTGAAGCTTCAAGAGATGCCTCATGAAAAAATCTCATTATTTTGGATGCTAATGCTACTGCATTCTCACTCGCATAAGAAATACGCAGATTTATTAATAAATCGGCAAATCCCATCACCCCTAATCCAATTTTTCGATTAGAAAATGTTATCTCCTTAATTTGCAGGAGAGGATATTTATTAGCTTCTATCACATCATCAAGAAACCGCACTCCCCAGCAGATAGCTTCTTTCAATTTTACCCAATCCAGAGAGCCTGATTCAACAAATTTAGCCAGGTTTATGGAACCCAGGTTGCAGCTCTCGTAGGCAAGAAGAGGGATTTCCCCACATGGATTTGTTGCTTCGATTCGTCCTAATTCAGGAATCGGGTTGAAACGGTTAATTTCATCTAAGAATATAATTCCGGGATCTCCAGTTTTCCAAGCAGCGTATACAATTATATTAAATAAAGATTGAGCGTTTATACTTCTAACTTTTTCCTTTGTACGGGGATTAATTAAAGGAAAATCTTCATTCTTCTTTACAGAATTCATGAATTTATCAGTCACTGCAACCGAAAGGTTGAAATTTGAAAAAGCTCCCTCATCAAGTTTGCCTTCTATAAAATCAACAATATCCGGATGATCACACCTCAAAATTCCCATGTTTGCTCCACGTCTTCTTCCCCCCTGAACGATTACTCCTGTAGATTTATCAAAAACACTCATAAAAGAGACGGGGCCCGAAGCTTTTCCTTTTGTTGTCAAAACCAGGTCATCTTTTGGCCTTAATTTAGAAAAATCAAAGCCAGTTCCCCCACCAGTCTGATGAATCGCTGCCATGTTTTTTAGAGATTCAAAAATCCCTTCTATAGAATCTTCTACAGGAAGTACAAAACAAGCTGATAGTTGTCCTAAAGGAGTGCCAGCATTCATTAGAGTTGGAGAATTAGGCAAAAATTCCCTGTTGACCATCATCTTAAAAAAGTGTTCTTCGACTTCCTGCCTTTTGTACTTTGATTTAAAATTCAATTCTGATTCGCTTACAGCTCTGGAAACTCTCTCAAAAAGCCCTTTCGGAGTTTCTACAACATTTTGATCATCATCTTTCAATAAATAACGTTTTTTAAGAACAAGAAGAGAGTTCAAAGGTAATTTTAAATCGTCTCTTACTCCGTATATAACTTTTGCTTTTCTAATATCCTGATGTTCCTGCCTGTAAAGGATGTAACTCTTCGCAACTGAGCCATAACCCATCTCCATTAAAACTTCCTCTACAATATCCTGAATTTCTTCTACAGAGGGAATTTTATTATTATATAAAAAAGAGATCCTATCGAGTATCTTTTCCTCCGAGGACTTAGAAATCTCAGATGCCTGTTTCTCATCTATTAAAACATCCATAGCAGAGCGATAAACAGCATTTTTTATCTTTAACCCATCAAAATTAACAAGAGATCCATCTCTCTTTCTAACTTTTGTTGGAAGTACAATAATATTCTTTTTAATCATTCAAGTATTGACTTTACAAGAATCCTTAAATTTAAATTAGAACCATAAATCCTAATTGCTCAATTTATTATTTATATTATTATAAACGAGTTATCCAGCTCAGTCTATCTTAACCATTCTCTCTAATGCTCTCCTTGCCCCTTGAGCTATTTCAAAAGGCACCTCAACTTTAAATTTCATCTCTTCTAAAGATTCAAGAATTTTCTCCAAATTTATTTTTTTCATATCTGAACATATAGCCGTATCTTTTGCAGGGTAAAACTTTTTGCCAGGATTCTCTTTCGATAGTCTGTAAATTATTCCTGTTTCCGTTCCTATGATTATTTCCTTCTTTTTTGTCTTCTTTGCTTCTCTGATCATTTGCCCTGTAGAAAAAACCCTATCAGCCAAACTAATAACTTCGGGCCGGCACTCGGGATGGACCCATATCTCAGCTCTTGCATGAAGGGCTTTTTTCTCATTTATATGCTCAGCTCGAATATTGTCATGAACGTAGCAGTATCCATTCCAAGGAATAATCTTTTTCTCTGTCTGACTGGCAACGTAGGATGCGAGGTTTTTATCTGGAACAAAAAGAATTTCCTTCTCATCTATGGAATCAACTACTTTTAAAGCGTTTGCAGAAGTACAGCAAACATCACATTCGGCTTTAACCTCTGTAGAAGAATTAACATAACAAACAACTTTTCTTCCTGGATATCTCTTCTTCCATTCTTTGAGCTGTGAAGCTGTTATCCAATCTGCTAAAGGACAGCCAGCATTCCCATCGGGAATAAGAACTGTCTTTTTAGGAGATAATATTGCCGCTGTCTCTGCCATGAAACGCACACCACAAAAAAGTATGATGTCCTCCTTAAGTTCTGCAGCCTTTCTACTCAAATCAAGAGAATCTCCCAGAAAATCAGCTGCATCCTGAACTTCTCCTAACTGATAATTATGAGCGAGAATAATAGCATTCTTTTTAATTTTAAGACTTTCTATCTTATTTATTATTTCTTCTCTCTTCACTTTTTTTCTCTACCGCTTTTTATTATCTTATCGAAATTTTTATTGAACCTCCAACAGATTTCTATTCATTCTCTTTCTATATATGTTATATATGCTTAAAAAATTATTCAATCAATATAACCTGAACTACCTGACTAAAAGTGTAAAACCTGACTTGTATATTTCATTAGACAACAATCCTGGGAATATTAGGATTTATCCGGGATACGATTTCATAATTGATAGATCCCACCCAAGAAGCCAGATCATCCGCCGATACAGACTCTCCACCATCTTCTCCTATAAGTACAACTTCATCCTCTAAGCTTATACCAGGAATGTCACTTACATCTACAACGATAAAATCCATAGCTACTCTTCCCCTTAAAGGAGCTCTTTTTCCGTTTATTAAAACATAAGACGAATTTGATAAACTCCGACTATAACCATCATAATAACCCACAGGAATCACTGCAAGAAGCGTCTCCCGCGTAGTCTTATAAGTACAACCATATCCTATAAAAGAAGATGGCGATACTTTTTTTATCTGAGCAATTCTTGTCTTCCAGGAAAGAACAGGTTTCAGAGAAACCGAGCGATGTTTTTTAAGGAGACACGAAACGTAAGTTTCTTTCGAAGGCCAGAGTCCATACATACCGATTCCGATTCTTACCATATCAAAATAAGTTTGAGCAAAAAGAAGTGCCGATGCAGTACATGACATATGCTTCATAGGAACTTTAATATTTATTTCCTCTAAATTATGGAGAATTCTTTTCCAGTTTTTTAATTGAAATTTAGCATAGCTATGATTAGTTGTATCTTCAATATTAGCGAAATGAGAAGAAATCCCTTCAATAACCAACTCAGGAAAGAACTTAATTCCTTGAATAAATCTGACTAAATTATCTTCTATGATTCCTTGACGGTATGTTCCTGTCTCAACCTTTATATGAAGTAAAGCTTTTTTCCTCTGTTCTCGACAAATCTTCCCTAATCGGTTAATAGTTTCCTCATTATATACAGTCAATCTCAAATCATGCGTAACAGCTTCAGTCAAACTTTTAAGAGGAACGTAGCCAACTACCAAAATAGGACAATCAAATCCTTTCTCTCTCAGAAAAATCCCTTCTTCAACAGAATTGACACCAAGCCAATCGGCTCCATTTTTTAAAACAATACTGGATACCTCAAAAATTCCATGTCCATAAGCATTGGCTTTTACCATTGCGAGGAGCTTCTTTTCGTTTCCTATTAATCTACGGAATTGATGGATATTATTAATTAGTGAAGTACTATTGATTTCGACCCACTGTGAGTATTTTTTTCTGGAGCTTAAATTTCTTGCCGTATCCCAATTACCTTTTTCCATAAGTATCCTTTATCCAATTTTTAAATCATTATGACTTTCCACATGAAAGAGAATATTAAAATTCATCCTTTACTTTTTTTAAATCGACTAATTCTTCCAATTCTTCTTCTATAAAAATCGTACCTCTCCTTTCCATCCCTGTAGAAATAATAGAAACTCGTGTCTTTGTAAGATCTTCAATAAGTTTAATATAATCTCTGAATTCTTGTTGAAGTGATAGAAATTCTTTTTTCTCCTTAAAGGACTTATTCCATCCAGGAACTTTCTTATATTGAGGAATAACTTCATTCAGAACCCAGCTCTCTGTAGGAAAACTACGAAGCAACTTATCCTTGTGCTTATATTTTGTACATACCATTATATCTTTAAGTCCATAAAGAACATCCGGCTTGGTTACGGCAATCTTGCTTATTCCATTTATACGACATGAATATTCAGTAGCTACGGCATCAAACCAGCCGCATCGTCTCGGCCTGCCTGTAGTAGCTCCAAACTCATTCCCTCTTTCAAGCAATAACTCTCCTTTCCTGCCAAAAATCTCTGTAGGAAATGGGCCTTCTCCAACTCTCGTCATATAAGCTTTAACCACTCCTAAGACAGCATCTATCTTGTCAACACCAATACCAAGACCAGTACAGACTCCTCCTGCCGTGGAGTTTGAAGAAGTAACATAAGGATAAGTTCCATGGTCAATATCCAGCAAGGTCCCCTGTGCACCTTCGAACAAAATTGATGCCCCCCTTTTTATTTCCTCGTCCAGTATTAAAGAAACATCTTTTATATACTTCTCTAATTTATAAGCATATCCTTTATATTCTTCATAGATTTTTTTTGCATCAAGCCTGGGTTCACCAAAATAATCAATATAAATGTTCTTCTCCTCGACATTCTGTTCAATTTTTTCTTTGAGCACCGAAAGATTTAAAAGATCCCCTGCTCTTATACCGCATCGAGCTGCCTTATCCTCATAGGAAGGTCCTATGCCCCGGCATGTTGTCCCTATTTTCTTCTTACCTCTTCTTTCTTCATGAATTTTTTCTAAAATAGAATGATAGGGCAGAATCAAATGAGCATTCCTGCTTATAACAATATTTTCATTAATCTCAATACTCAGATTTCTTAATGCTGAGATTTCTTCAAAAAATGCCTTTGGACTTATTACTACTCCATCTCCTATGACACATAGTTTATCAGGATGTAATATTCCAGAAGGTATAAGGTGAAGAATTATTTTTTTCCCATTAACAAAAACTGTATGCCCTGCATTATGTCCCCCCTGATAACGAGCAACTACATCAAATGAAGGAGTAAGGAGGTCAATAATCTTGCCTTTTCCTTCATCTCCCCATTGCGCACCGAGCACAACAAGATTAGCCATATATGTCCTTCTATAAAACTTAGATTTTTTGAAGACTTAATTATCTTGACATTGAATTTTATCAGAAGTTTTTTTTTGAAACAAGATTAAAAACCCAGAGCTGCCTGGATAGAAAGGCTATTATCCTTTAACTCCTTATTCTCTTCCTCATTAATATCGTACTCAAGCTTTAAAAAGACGCTATCGGATACAATAAAGACAACCCCCAAAGCCCAACGGCTTTTTTCTAAAGAGATGCCTTCTCCTTTATTATAATGGTCTAAAAAACCTCGTCCATGGAATAAATCCTCATATTTCAAATACTGATAGTTTAAAAAAGGCCGAAAATTTTTTATGGGAAAAGACAATTGTACAAAATAACCTTTCCCATCTCCATTAGAGAAGCTTTCAGGATTTTCTGCTTCGACCCATGTGTATTCGGAGAGAATCTGAAGACCTCCAAGCTCCCACGTCAAATCACCTCCCCGCAAAGTCAGATTACGATTATTCTCATCATCAAATTTTCCTTTATAATAGGAATAGCCAATCTCAAATCCTTGGCTGAGAAACAATCCTATTCTTCCCCCTTTCCCTTTATCGGCATTATTATCCTGAAATTGTTCACCACTACTCAGCCATTCTTCTTCTGAAAGACCATTACCCAGGTAAGCTGAGTAGAATATCCTGTTAAATTTTCCCTCAAGTAGTACTCCCATATCACTCCACTGAAAAGGGTAAAAATTTTCAACACTCAAAGGAGAATTAATCAGTAATGTCTGATGAGCCCTGTTAGATTGGTTATATTTCCCAAATGGAACTAAATAAAGGCCTAATTTGAGATTAAAAGCATGTGAAGGCCTGAAAGCAATCCACGCTTGTTCCATTTCAATAGAGAAACCTTCTTCAAATCTCACCTCTGATAAATAGCCGATTTCAGGAATGATCTCTCCTGAAAAAACTATCCCTAATCTAACATTATGGAAAGTTCCCTCAGAAAATACACCCTCTTCTTGAGATTTTACATAATCAAAAGAAAGATAACCGGAGGTTTCTCCAAAGGCAAAGGATATAAAAGACATAAAAACAGCAGAAAATAAAAATGCTTTGATTTTCATAATTTCAAAAATTAATCATAATACATATCATCAGAAAAAGCTAAATTCAAAAGCATACTAAAAAATTATATCTATTATAAAGGAACAAGTTTCAAAATTTATTATTTTTGCTTATTGATGAAATTTAGAAAATCTATTTCATCAGCGCCCAGTCCATACCTGTAAACATATCTACTCGCCAGCCGAGAAGCAAAAATGGATTTCAGATAAGAATCAGGAACTCTTTCAAGGACCGCAGCAAATCCTACCTTTTCAACTAGTATCTTCGGGCAGCAGCACTTGATTATCTTCCTGAAGAGTTTTTCATCATTAAAAAGTTCAGAGGCATAAATAGCATCTGTAATATTATTTATTTTTTCGCTTACTAAATCAGAAATAACAGCACGAGGCTTCCCGGTCTTCTCATTTTCTTTCCATATTAATTCAAACTCTAATGAAGCATTTTCTCTTATAATATCAAGAATTTCCTCAATATAAAGTGTTCTGAACACAGGGACTTCTCTGCTCCTAACACACATAAGTTCGTTATATTCTTCGTCAGTCAAAGCCAAACTTGCAAAAACCTCAAGCGAGGAAGATGTTACTCCTCCTTTATTGGCAGAAGCATCTTTATAGATAATAACCCCTTTTTCTTCAAGTCTCAGCCTGGCTTCCTGGCTTATGAATAGATTTGCTCCTTCAACAATGTAATTAAACCTGGGTCTTCCCTTTTCATCAAGAAATTCTACCCAGTTGTTAATGTTAATTGAATTTGGTCTTCCCCCACATGGCACAAAAAGCTCTGCCTTGAATCTACGATCTATGTGGAATGAATTGCGAAACTCAAGGCCATTTATAACTTCTTTTCCGTCTGGAAGTGTAATATTTTGATCCCGAATAGTTATTAAAAACCCTTCGGAAGAAAGAAGATTTTTATTGAAATTTTCTACCATTCTCCTTTTTTTTGCCAGCTTCACAAGCTCTTTTCTGTCGATTCCTTCTGGATCGTATAAGACTCCTGAGCCATCTATTATTGCCAGGATTTTATCCTTAGAGATAAGAATCTCGTTGCTCCCTAAGTCTCCATCGGGTCCTCCAGTCATTACTTTTTTCATATTCTTTTCTTCTAATCCCAATTTTTCCAGAATATTTAAAACGTATTGATGCACTGAATTTGTTGTCATTCCATATAAGTCGTGAGGAATTCCTCCGATTTCGACAGGTTTACCAGTAGAGAAAGCTCTCCAATAAGGGTAGCCAAGTTTTTTTGCTCTAAAAGCAGCCTCTTCCATTAAACCCGCCGTGCCCTCATCAGGACCTAAAAATAGGATAAGTTCCTGCCCATAATAATCCACAATACTCCCGTCAGGCAACATTAAGTCTAATAAACCGTTTATGTACTTTTTAAAAGCCGTTTCAGCCTTATCCTGATATTCGAAGCCAAGTAGAATAGTACCCTTTGAACCTCCTTCTGGAATATCTTTATTTTTCTTCTGCTGGGTAAAAGCTAAATTATAATTCTCATCAAAAATAAAATCTGAATTATTAAGATAATTCTGGTAATTATTTGAAAATACAATCCGAATACCTCCTCTTGCAATATTCCTGAATCGAATGTGAAAACCTCTGAACTCAATAGCTATTATGTGGAAAATTCCAAAGGGGATAACAGGATATTCAACCCTGTTGAGGAATTTGGGATCATACATGAAAGCAAGAGAGTTTTTTTCTTTTTTATAAAAATTTGTTCTGAGTATAACTTGAATAAAAATAATAATAGATAGAAATACTTCACGATCAACATCAACAGGAATTTTTCTCAATATCTCTTCTTTCAATTCAATCGCTTCTTTTTCTATTCCGTGATCTTTTGAATAAGGATTGAACTTTTTATCAAAGAGCTTAAAAAGTTTTTTCAGATATTCATAATTACTCACCAAAGCATCCCAGACACTTGCTTCATCGTACGTATCCTTTACAAGCCTTGTTTTCATATTTCTAAGAATTCCAACGAGTTCGGGTGAACCTTTCAATACATCTGCAAGCCTTAGATACTCTTCGTTATATCCGCTCAAAAATTGATGTGCAAAACTCCATGCGGCCACTCCAAAAATCGTTTCTTTAGCATTGAGCTTGGATTCCCTGAAAAGAGTAGAAAGTGGGCTTTTTGGAATAACATAAACAAGACTGATATCTTCTACCAAATCCTGTACAGATTTTTCGTCCAGTATATCATCCAGATAAAAAGCGTATACTGTTTTACCGTTAGCAAATTGCTCAATGTATTTACGGTGGGAAACAAGGTTATGTGAATTTATAACATCAGAAACGTTGGAAAAAAAACGAGAACTTAAATCTCTGAATGTTACCACCATTATTCTCAGTTCATTTGTTTCCTCTTTATGGGTAGCTTCAATCAATGGTGTTTCCCAACCTTTTGATCTTTTTATTACACTTTGATATCTTCTCCGAGTCTCTTCTGGAGCAGTCTTTAAAAATGATTTATCAGCTATTTTTTTTAGATTATCTTCAAAAACGATTTTATTCACATTGAATTTAGGCTTGTATATGAGATAAATCCTTAAATGTTTTACACCTAATGCCCTACCTAAAGTTCTATAAGATTGAATTCTGTAGTTTGGATATTTATCTTCAATTCTTCGCTCAACTTCTAAAGCTCTGTAATGAGAATCATCAACAAGATAAATTATCTCATTCTCAAGCTCTGTTCCCATATCAATCTTTAAAACCTTTTCTTTCTCTATGGAGCCCATTATCTCTGCTGCTTTAATGGCTTCGATATGATTAGCAATCGTTTCTAAGGGAATTGTCTTGAAATAGTACTGATTTATGCCCAGTTCGGAACAAAACCATGATATTTCTTCTCTCACTGCTGTTTGTGTGTATTGACCACGGTTTAATATAATTTCCTCAATTTTTTTAAGTTGATTCCCGTTGAGAACCGAGTTCCTTGAAATTTCTTCCAAGCTTTTCATCTTTTCCCTTTTTAAGAAACTCAGAATATTGTAAAAATTCTTTTGTTTATAATCCTCTTTCCAACTTTTCATGTCAAGGTTAATAAAAAATCTTGTTATAGTATTTTGAATCCATTCTGAAAACTTAGTTTATAAATCTCGCTTGATTTATTTGACTTTTTCTTTTATGATTTTTTACTAAAAAAACAAACTGTAAAAATGCATACTAAATCAATTGGCACTTTTTTCTTGGGCTGGCTTGTTCCAGGTCTGGGTCATATTACCTTAAAGAAATATTGGAGAGGCATAACCTTTTTCATCTGTATTGCTTGTATGACAACTTTAGGACTTCTTTATGAAGGAAGAATTTATTCTTTTCAAACAGAAAATCCCTTAACAACTCTTGCGTTCTTTTCTGATATAGGAAATGCCTTATTCTATCTATCTTCCAGGCTTTTTTCCTTCGGGATAGGAAACTTAAAAAACGTTACTTTTGAATTTGGCACAGCGTATTTAGCTGGGGCTGGCCTTTTGAATTATCTTATTGCATTGGATGCCTATGATATAGCCTCCGGGAAAAAGAAATGATTCTTAAAAGCCAGCTCTTTTCTATGATTATATATGCAATCTTTGTGTCTGTTATCTTGTCTCTTATTAGAAAAAACGAAAGAAGAGATCAGATAAAATATGCTTTATTGCTCTTCCTCATCATGGTAGTAGGAGCACTTATTTTTGGATGGTTTATGTCTCTGTTTATGCTATAAGTAAGACTTTGCTCTTTTATAACTTTCCGCTTAATAATCGGTATGTTATAATTTTAAATAAAACATGAAATCCCAAGATTACGAACCAACTATCGGACTTGAAATTCATGCTCAGCTTTTAACAAAAACAAAGCTTTTCTGTGGCTGTAATTCCAGATACGGGAATCTCCCAAATTCTCTTACTTGCTCGGTATGTTTAGGATACCCGGGTGCACTTCCTGTTCTCAATCAAGAAGCCGTTGCCATGGCTGTAAAGCTTGCATTAGCTATAAAAGCTAAAATTCATCTAAAATCTATTTTTTCAAGAAAAAACTACTTTTATCCTGATCTTCCAAAAGGATACCAGATCACTCAATATCATTTTCCGATTGCAACTGGAGGTTATCTAAAAATCGGCGAGAACGAGAAGCAGAAAAAGATAGGAATCAAACAAATCCAACTGGAGGAGGACTCAGGAAAATCTATCCATGACGGAATGCCAGATTCTTCCGAAAAAACATATCTTGATTTTAACAGGTGTGGTATTCCTCTTCTGGAGATTGTAGGAAAGCCAGAAATAAGTTTTCCTTCAGAAGCTGTAGAATTTCTTCAGATTTTCAGAACTATTCTAAAGTATTTAGAAATATGTGATGGAAACATGGAAGAAGGAAGCCTTCGATGTGACGCCAACCTATCGATACGGGAAAAAAACTCTCCTTACCTTGGAATCAAGACTGAAATTAAAAATCTTAATTCCTTTAAATTTCTCCACAAGGCATTAGAATACGAAACTAACAGGCAGATTGAACTTATCAAATCTGGGAAGCCTATCTTACAAGAAACCCGCTTTTGGGATGAAAGAGAAAACAAGACCAAGGCTATGAGGAGTAAAGAAGAGGCTCATGATTATAGATATTTCCCCGAGCCTGACCTTCCTCCCCTTATAATATCAGAGGAATTTATTCGCTCAATAAAAAAATCTCTTACGGAATTACCTCAAGAAAAAAGGGAAAGGTTTATTAAGGAATATAATCTTCCTGCTTATAACTCTAAAATTTTAACAGAATCAAAAGCTCTTGCGGACTATTTCGAGCAAACAGCAAAACTTTCAAGAAAACCAAAACAGGCGAGCAACTGGATAATGAGAGAGGTACTTCAATATCTGAAAGATAATGATATTGAAATAACAGAATTCACCGTTTCTCCAGAATACTTAGCAGAGCTTCTTATCCTAATCGATAAAAAAGAAATTTCTATCAGGATAGCTAAGGAAAAAATTTTTCCTGAGATGATTAGAGGCAATAAAAAACCTTCAACTATTGTGAGAGAAAAATCATTGGGACAAATCTCAGATAAGACACAAATTAAAGAACTTGTTCTTAAGGTCATCAAAAAGAACCCTAAACCTCTGAAACAATATTTGAATGGAAAAATGCAAGTTCTTGGCTTTTTTGTTGGCCAAATTATGAAAGAAACAAAAGGTACAGCAAACCCTCAGCTTGTCAATAAAATTTTAAAAGAAGTCTTGAATGAATACAAAGAATAAAAATAACCAAGCTGAAACCAGTTAAAGGAAAAAATGAAATATAGGAAAAAAATTCATTATTTCACTAATTTAGAAAATGGTATCCGAACCTCAAAATAAAAAGCCGACAATAGAATTATTCCATATCTGGAAACAATACCGGAAACCTGAATGGGCATTATCAGATGTCACTTTTCAGGTAGACGAAAGAGATTTTTATTTTATCACTGGGCCAAGCGGTTCAGGGAAAACTACACTCCTCAAAATAATTTTTCGAGAGATATTACCAACCCAAGGTCAGATAATTATCAAGAAAAGGAATATACTGAAAATTCGTGATCATAAAATTTATCAACTAAGACGCTCAATGGGCATTGTTTTTCAGGATTTCCGTCTTTTATTTCATAAAAGAGTATTTGATAACATAGCAGTAGTTCTTCAAGTGCTCGGAATACCTCGCAAAGAAATTAGAAGAAAGGTTTTTAACGCTCTAAGGATGGTCAACCTTCATAATAAAATGTGGGAGTATCCTTCCCATTTATCATACGGAGAGCAACAAAGAGTAGCTATCGCGCGTGCTGTAGTAAATAATCCTCAAATTATCCTGGCAGATGAACCCACAGGAAACCTTGACACAGAGCTTGCTTTTGAGATCATGAGCTTATTCAAACAAATAAATAGAAGAGGCACTACTGTTATCATATGTACTCATGATAAGGAGCTAATTCGTTACTTCGGACATAAAATCATCTTCCTATATAAAGGGAAATTAATAAGAAAGGAAGTAATCTAATCGCTCAAAAGCTTAAATACTTTTTTAAAGAAACTTTAAATAATATCTGGCAGTATAGATCCCGTAATATTTTCTCGATTACAATTATTTGCCTAACCTTTCTAATCGTTGGAATTTTCCTTTCTCTCTCTAACAATCTCAAATACACGGCAAAACAAATCTCAAAAAACTTGGCTGTAGTTTTTTTTCTCCAAAAAGAACTTCCAGAAAAATATCATGCTGCTATCGAAGAAAAACTTAATAAATCTTCTTTAGTCATAAAAGTTCAATTTATCAGTTCAGAAGAAGCATTAAAAAGGTTCCAAGAAAAATTTCCTGAACTTCAAGGAATCGTTAAAAACATAGAAATCAACCCTTTTCCACCTTCGTTTGAAACAACGCTTGAAGAAAAAGAGATTTCAAATGAAGAAATCTTGAAATTTATAGAAGATATGAAAAAAATGAAAGGAATTGATGATGTCCAGTATAATAAAGACTGGATAGAAAGGATGCAGTCCTTTAGCAGATTAGCCTCAGCAGCAGGATTTTTTTTAGGAGGAATTCTGATTCTTGCTTCCTTTTTTATTATTTCAAATATCATCAAACTCAATGTTTTCTCACATAAAGAAGAAATCGAAATACTGCGCTTGGTAGGATCAACAAATACTTTTATAAAGATTCCTTTTCTTCTTGAGGGAATAATACTGGGGATGGTGGGAAGTGTTTTATCTATTGCTTTACTTTTGATTGTAATAAAAATTTTCCCACTCTACCTCGGCTACTCCTTGGGTGCTTTGAATGAGCTCATTAACTTTCGTTATCTTTCCATATCACAATCAATTGCATTAATTTTAGCAGGAGCTATCATCGGTTTCTTTGGAAGTCTCAGCTCTCTTTCGCGATTCCTAAAAACATAATTAACATAAAATTAAAAAGATATACTCTTCTTTTATTCGCTATTTAATAATATTTGATGAAACCTACTTATTATTTATTTCAAAGGCAATCCTATTCAGTTAATTGCAGGGACATCAGGTTATTATCTAAAAAGGTTGCTCGCTAAACCATGAGCATGGCGTATAGGCTCAGGAAGTCTGTAATGCGAGCAATCAAGGATTATTTTTTTAGAAACATCAATATCAATCCTGTGCCCCGGTGAAACAAAAACAGGCTTTATTCCAGATCTTGTTCTCAAGCAAACACCAACAATCTCTTTCCTCTTATTTCTGTAATAAGTGAAAGCTCCTCTTTGTTCCCTGGGCATATCAAATGGAAAAAATGGGCTCTTTGCACAACCAATTGTACAGATATCCAAAATGACTCCCAGATAAGAAGCGATACCCATTTTTCGATGATGAGCTATTCCGTTTCCATCTAAGATAGTAACATCTGGCTTTTCATGTAGCTTCTTAAACGCTTTTAAGAAAGCGGGTCCCTCTCTAAAATTTAAATATCCAGGGATATAAGGAATATTAACTTTCCTTATCTCTTTAGAAATCTCAACTACTTCAAAATCCGGAATTTTGCAGACAACAATTACTGCTCCAATTTCTCCCTTTCTTTTATCGTAACCGCAATCCGCACCAGCCACTAAGTTTATCTTCTTTATCACCCATTTTAATTTTAATTTTAGAGATAAACGACGCTGTACTTCTGCTGACTTTCTTAGATTTATTACCCCTCTTCTTTGTATCATACTTAAAAGAAAATATAATAACACCCTGCCAATTAAAGAGCAACAAAACTACTTCATATTAGGCGGAGGCTCAATGACGAAAACTGTAGTCATAAATGTCAGTAATGAGGCTCAGACCAACGGTCTTGTAATCAGAATCACTAAAGCCAATAAAGGCGATATTTAATATTCTCTGACACAATTTTCGTCATTGAGCACTATGAAGATTGACATGCTCTGTATCTTATCCTAAAATTCAAATAAAACATGGCATCTGTTGGACAAGAACTAAAAAGAGAGCGGGAGTTAAGGGGGATTTCTTTAAAAGACATCGCAGATTCAAGCAAAATCAACATGAGATTTCTGAGAGCTCTCGAAGATGATCAATTAAATATACTCCCGGGGAAATTTTTTACGAAAAGCACTATCAGAACTTATTCTAATTATCTTGGTCTGGATGAAAAAAGCATCCTTAACTTATATTATGAAACCATCCATAGTAAGGAACAAGAATTAAATCAAGTAAACGAAAAAAAAGAAAAAAATAAAATACTTCTTCCTAAAAAAGTAAAAAATATTTTTTATTCTGTAATTATATTCATTATTTTTCTTATTATACTTAGCTCTTTATTTTTTATCCTTCAAGAAAAAGAACCACCTTTACCTCCCGAAAAGCCTATTACTTCAATCATTACCTCTGAAAAAATTGCCCTTCCCCCTTCAACTTTACCTGCTCTTATTGAAGAAGAGAAGGAACTTAAACTTGAAATTCAATTTCACCTAAAGACCTGGATTCAAGTTTATGCAGATGGTAGATTAATCTTGAATAAAAACATGGAACCTGGAGACCATTTTAATGCAAAAACTTTAAACGAGTTTCGTTTCAATATTGGAAATGCGGGTGGTTTTTCTTACAATATAAATGATAAAGAAGCAAAATCTCTTGGTCCTCCTGGAAAAGTTATTAAAGATTTAACAATATCATTGAAAAATTTCAAGCAGTTCCTAAAAAAACAAGATTCATCTAAAAAATAAAGTATGATTAAATAGACTAAATAAATAGGAAAAATGCAGTTTAGATAATAGGCTATAAAAGAAATGAAAAATTCAAAGAAAAAAGGGTCCCGTTTTATAGGAGTTATCATAACTCTTCTTATAATTCTGTTTCTTATTATAGAATTTTTCATCAGGGAAAGTCAGGAATTATACCCCACTTCTGTCACAAATATTCTCCTATCTTCTTTACAAATTATAGTATTTCTTCTTTTCCTTGTTCTCTGTTTTGTTTTAGGGAGGAATTTAATAAAACTTTATCTTGAAAAAAAAAGAAAAGTAGTTGGATCTCATTTTAAAACAAAACTAGTACTTTTCTTTATTGCACTATCTTTCATTCCAACTCTTTTGCTTTTCTTATTCGCCAGTGATCTGGTCAGCAGAAACATAGAGCATTGGTTCAAAACACCAATCGATAAAATACTGGAAGATACCCAGGATCTTGCAGACGGATTCTATCTTAATAGCAAAGAAATTACCCTTCACTATGCCAACCAGCTGAGCCGAGCTCTCCAAAAACAAAATCTAATCAATCTCGAGAGCCAGCAACCCTTAAAGCTTTTCATCAGAGAAAAACTAAAAGAATATGATCTTGACCAAATAGGCATCTATGTTGATGATGAAGAATTGTTTTCTTATTTCAATCCTGATCTTCCATTTCAAAACTATCGCGACCTCAAAACAAATATTATTAAAAGAGCTCAACTCGGTGAAATATTCAGCACAATTGAACCTATGGGAGCCGGAGAAATGATCAGGCGAGGAATTTCCTTTAACAATCCTGATATAGGAAATGTTCTGGTCGTTGTAGGGAAATACCTTCCAAAAAACTATGCTCAAAGAATCAATAATATAACAGCTTATGTCCAAAGATACCGTCAGCTTGAAATACAGAAAAGACCCGTAAAAACCTTTTATTTAATGACCCTTGTTTTCATAACTCTTCTTATCATTTTTGCTGCCAGCTGGATTGGATTCCATCTGGCAAAAGGAATCACTGTCCCTATAGAAAAACTCGCCCACGCAACAAAACAAGTATCGAGAGGAAATCTTAATATAAAAGTTGAGGACCCTGCTTCAGACGAGCTCGGCATTCTCATTGAATCTTTCAATCAAATGGTATCTGATCTAAAGGAGAGCCATAGCAACGTTGAACAGAAAACTCTGGAGTTAGCAACCAGAAAACAATACATCGAAACTGTATTAAATAATATCAACACAGGTGTTATAACACTTGATGCAAAAGGTATCATTACAACCATTAATCCCTGTGCAAGGAGAATGTTGAGTCTTGAAAATAAAAACCTTATAGGGAAGAATTACATGGATGTTTTCAAGCATCCAAAATACCACGAAATTAATCAAAATATTCAATGGGGAATCAAAAATAAATATATTCTTTCAGATAAAGAAATAAATATAAGCTCAGCAGGCCAAAATGTAATACTTGCTCTTTCTATTTCTCCATTAAGAGAATCAAACAATAAATTTTCGGGTATTATTATTGTTCTTGATAATCTTACTCAGCTTTTAAAAGCACAAAAAATTGCTGCTTGGAAAGAGGTAGCCCAGAGAGTTGCTCATGAAATAAAAAACCCTTTAACTCCCATTCAGCTTTCTGCTGAAAGGATAATAAAAAATCTGAAGAAAACTAAAAAAGATGATGATAATATTGTAAGAGAAGGGGCTCATACTATTGTAGAAGGGGCTAAAACCATAAAATCTCTTGTAGATGAATTTTCAAATTTCGCTCGAATGCCAAGCATTCGGCTTAGACCAACAGATATACATGAAATCCTCGAACAATCAATCTTCCCTTTCAGAGGAATTTTTAAAGATATAGAATTTAAAATTTCCTTCTCTCCCGATGTTCCTTCTCAAATCATGATCGATCCAGAGCAAATGAAACGGGTATTCATTAATCTTTTAGACAACTCTATTGACGCCATGAATAAGAAAGGAATAATCAAAGTTGATACAAATTTTGACAAGCATAACAATAAAGTGATAATAGAAGTTTCAGACACCGGTACTGGTATATCCCATAAGGATATAGAAAATATTTTTAGTCCCGATTTCTCCACAAAGAAAAAGGGAAGAGGCCTTGGATTAGCCATAGTTAACCAGGTAATTAACGAACATAATGGTTCCATTGAGGTCACAAACAATTCTCTTCATGGAGCAAAATTTACTATTAGGGTGCCCGCATGATGAACGGAAAAATCTTAGTCATAGATGATGAAGGCGGTATTAGGTCTTCACTAAAAGGCATTCTCGAAGATGAAGGCTATATAGTCAAGTCTATTGAATCAGGAGAAAAAGGGCTTGATTTGCTGAAAATAGAGAAATTTGATCTTATTATCCTGGACATATGGCTCCCCCAAATGAGTGGAATCGATGTTCTTGAAAAAATAAAAAAAGATAACGGTAATTCCCAAGTCATAATGATTACAGGCCATGGCTCTGTTGAAGCCGCTGTAAAGGCAACAAAACTTGGCGCCTATGACTTTCTTGAAAAGCCCCTCTCTTTAGAAAAAGTTGTCTTAACAGTTAAGAATGCTCTTAGGCAGAAGAATCTTGAAGAAGAAAATATCCAATTAAGAGAAAAAATCAGAAGAAAGTATAATCTAATCGGAAAAAGCCATGCAATCCAAAAATTAAGAGCCGACATAAAAATGGCTGCTCCAACCAACAGCAGCATCCTTATTACTGGAGAAAATTGTACTGGGAAAAAACTTGTTGCTCGCCTAATTCATGATAATAGTGCCAGAAGTAATAAAAGATTTGTTCAAATAAATTCTGCTGCTATTCCTGAAGAGCTCCTGGAAATAGAACTTTTCGGATATACAAAGGGAGCACTTCGTCAAACCGAAAAGGAAAAAAAAGGAAAGCTTTTTATGGCAGACGGCGGGACCCTTTTCTTGGATGAAATAGGAGAAATGAGTTTAAGCACTCAATCTAAACTGATTGATGTCATGGAAGAAAGGAAATTCGAACCTATAGGTTCGGACAAGCCAATTGCTGTTGACATTCGTTTTATATCTTCATCAAGCAAAAACTTGAATGAGCTCGTCCTAAAGGGGGAATTCAATAAAGACTTGTTCTTTAAGCTCAATATCATTCCTATGTCTATTCCACCTTTAAGAAAAAGGAAAGAAGATATCCCGCTTTTGATAAATTATTTCCTCAGCTATTTCTCGATTGAATATGGAAAAAAGCAAAAAACTATGAGTCCTGAGGCGATGAAAGCTTTCATCAATTATTCCTGGCCCGGAAACGTAAGTGAACTAATAAATGTTATCGAAAGATTTGTCATCATGATTCCAGATGAAGAAATAAAATCTTCTCATCTGTATCTATTGGTAGAGCCGAGAGAATCTCAACATATTCCTCAAGCTGCAGAAAATAAATCTTTAGATCAGGCAAGAAATCAATTCGAAAAGAAATACATTCATGAAGTTTTAATAAAGAACAACTGGAACATCGCTTCCGCTGCTTCAGAACTTAAAATAGGAAGAGATACCCTTTATGAGAAAATTGAAAATCTGGGCATTCGCTTCTCAGAATGATGTTCATTCCTTTTATTATCCTTCTCTCTTTGTATACAAAACTTTCCTTCACTTAATAACTAAAATAGCATTTAGAAAAATATTAAATTCATAATTTGTCCTATTCTTCAATACAATTTCCTGTGCTCTGAGAAGCAATATTGGAAGGATTAACCTTTATTTCAAACTACACACATAATATCATAAATATGTAGACCCTGTTTTTTTCTACTGTTATAATAGGAAAAATTTTCAGGTAAAATGGAAGAACAATTACTCAAAATATTAACAGAAATCAGGAATCTTGTCTGGGGTATCCCATTGATTGTATTCTTAGTCGGGACAGGCATCTTCCTTACAATAAGATTACGAGGACTCCAAATAAGAGGCCTTATTCATTCTCTTTATCTTGCCTTTATTAAAAGAAAAGAAGACGATAAACAAAAAGGTGATATTTCTCATTTCCAAGCTCTCATGACAGCTTTAGCAGCTACTGTAGGAACAGGAAATATTGCTGGTGTCGCTACAGCTATCGTTACAGGAGGACCAGGGGCTCTCTTCTGGATGTGGATCACCGGCATTTTTGGTATGGCAACTAAATATTCCGAAGCAGTTCTTGCCATAAAATACAGGAAAAAAGATAAGTTTGGAACAATGAGTGGTGGTCCTATGTACTACATTTCTAAAGGGCTGGGATGGAAATGGCTGGGTACCCTTTTCGCCGTCTTTGCTTCTATAGCTGCATTCGGGATAGGTAACATGGTTCAATCGAATTCTGTTGCGGAAGCAGTCAGATCTTCGTTTGGAGTTCCAAACTGGATAACAGGAATTGTCTTGGCCAGCTTTACAGCAGTGGTCATTCTGGGCGGTATCAAGAGTATAGCCAAAGTTACTCAAGTACTCGTTCCCTTTATGATTCTCTTTTATGTTACAGGAGCAGTCATTATTCTAATCTTAAAAATATCTGCTATCCCTAAAATTTTCGCTATCATATTCCAATCAGCCTTCTCTCCAACAGCCGCACTGGGAGGTTTTCTCGGCTCTACAGTGATGCAGACACTCCGAACAGGTGTTGCGAGAGGTGTTTTTTCTAACGAATCAGGATTAGGTTCTGCCCCGATTGCAGCAGCCGCTGCAAAAACTCCGAACCCGGTAAAACAGGCTTTGGTTTCAATGACTCAAACTTTCATCGATACTCTTGTAGTATGCACAATGACCGGTTTAGTTCTCCTTTCAAGCGGACTCTGGACATCCGGGTATACAGGAGCCGAATTAACTGCACGTGCTTTCGCGCTCTCTCTACCCGGCGGTTTAGGAGAATTCATTGTTACTATGGGATTAATATTTTTTGCATATTCGACAATCCTTGGCTGGTGTTATTACGGAGAGAAATCTATAGAATACCTGTTCTCAGAAAAATCTGTAAAAATATATCGTATAATTTTTGTAATTTTTGTTGCATTAGGAACGACATTAAAACTGGAAACCGTTTGGACTGTGGCTGATATAATGAATGGACTCATGGCTTTTCCCAACCTTATAGGACTCATTGGCCTGAGTATAATAATAGTTTCAGAAACAAATAAACATTTTTATAATAAAAACAAATAATCGGGAAACGAGTATTATTTTCCATATTTCAAATTATAATATATTCTTTCAATTTACAGTAAAATTTTTTTATGGTATTTTGAAATATCAAAAAAGAGAGGGAATAGAATGAGAGTTGAATCTCTTCGACTTGTTATAAGTTCCATTCGAAAATTTATAAACATGGGTGCTTTAACGCGGGTATGGAATCTTACAAAAAATCTTCATGCTGCTGATATTGCTACCATTATGGGACATTTAATCCCCAGAGAAAAACTCATCTTTCTCAATACAATATACGAAAGAAAGGAAGAGAAAGCAGCAGAAGTTTTAAGCGAAATCAATCCAGAGGACGCGGCTCGAATCTTAAAGGAACTTCCAATAGAACAAATATCAGAACTCTTCCAGATAATTCCTTCAGATGATGCGGCTCCCATCCTCGAGCTTCTTCCTGGTGAATTGAAAGGCACTATTCTTACTTCTATGGAAGAAAAACCTTCTGAAGAAGTCATAGAACTCCTCCATTATGAAGAAGAAACGGCTGGCAGAATAATGTCGCCAAACTTTTATGCTTTGAATCAGAATACAAATGTTTCGGATGCAATTACTTCTATGCAGCTCGAAGGAGATGTTGAATCTGCTTTTTATCTATATGTTATTGATGACCAAAACCATCTTCGTGGAGTTGTTTCGTTAAGGCAGCTGCTCTTTTCCCCTCCAAACACACCATTAAAAAATATCATGACTAAGGAAATTATCAGCGTCCATACGAAAACTGACCAAGAAGAAGTAGCCCGAAACGTTGCTGATTATAATCTTGTCGCCATTCCTGTAGTGGATTCCGAAAACAGTTTGGTAGGTGTGGTCACTGTAGATGACATCATCGATGTTATAGACAAAGAAGCAACTGAAGATATCTATAAAATGGTCTCCCTCGATACTACAGATAGAATTCAGGATAGCCCTATAAAATCTATAAAAAAACGCCTCCCTTTTCTTCTTTTTAGCCTTTTGACAGTTTCACTGGCTCCTTTTATTGTCAACTATTTCAAGGGCACCATTCAACAGGTCGTCACCTTAGCTGTATTCATGCCTTTAGTTGCGGCTCTTGGAGGAATAGCAGGCAACCAAACTATTGCTATCATGGTTCGCGAGATCGCTATCGGACAGGCAAGCTGGATCTCTACAAGAAAAGCTTTATTCAAAGAAATTTTAGTAGGCCTCGGAAACGGAGTTATTTTAGGAACAATCCTTTCTGTTATTTCTTATATGATCATTGGAAATCCTTACTTAGGCCTTATACTTGGTCTGGCGGTTATTATTAATCTTATGATTGCTGCTTTAGTCGGCACGTTAATCCCGCTTTTTCTAAAACTAATACGATTAGATCCAGCTCTTGGTTCAGTCAATCTCCTAACAATGTGTACTGATTCACTTGGATTCCTGACTTTCCTCGGACTCGGAACTATTTTCTTGAAATATCTTTCTTAATTTTCTTATGCCTCTTAAACAATCTGAAGCTTTCATATTACGAACATTTCCTGTAGGAGAACAGGATAAAATTGTTATTTTTTTTACCAAAGAAAGAGGTATTATAAAGGGTATAGCTAAGGGAGCCCGAAAATTCGGTAACCGTTTTGGAAGCACTCTGGAGCCAATGTCTTATGTGAAAATTTTCTACTATGAAAAAGAAAGAAAAGATCTCGTTGTAGTGAATAAATGTGACTTGCTGGAATCTTTTTTTGAGCTTCATAAAGACCTTAAAACAGCTTTCACGTTGAGCTATTTTTCTGAAATTCTTGAAGGATTCTTTCCTTCAAGATCAAAAGAAGATATCCTCTTCCGCTTGCTTCGATCTCTTTTGACTGCCTTTAAACAAGGCGGTAATGTAGAGATACTGGGTGCCTACTTCGAAGCATGGGTTATAAAAATAAGCGGAATCCTTCCCTCATTCAAAAGCTGCAAAAAATGCCAAAAAGAAATCGATAGTTTTGGATGGTTATCCACTAAAAAAGATGGAATTTATTGCAACGGTTGTGCTCTACAAAGAAAAAATAAAGTCGGCCCTGAAGTAAGAATATTCCTCAAATGGGTCCAAAAAAATCCTCCTACTGTAGGGGAAAAATCACCTTTATCTTTTGAACAAATTGTTTCTATAAGAAAAATATTGCAGTCAATTATAATCTTCCATATGGAGAAAAAACCGAAATCATTAAATTATTTAAACTTAGGAAAGAAATAAATCATTATCATTTCAATTGATAATTGCAAAAAATTAAGCCCTAATTCCTGAAGAATTCGAAAAAACCTTGACAATGGCAAATTACATCTGTTATAAAATTGTCTTAATCCTAATATTTTTATAACTTCTTTTATTTTATTTATTTTACGGAAAGGACTTATAAAATTTATAATCCTTCAAAAGATATTTGTTCATTTAAAATCTCCCTCTTTTTTTGTTCTGTTAATTCCTCATTTGATTGGAAATTTTAATGAACACCTTCTCCTTCATTTTTCTTATTTTCATGAAAAAGTCCTTCCTTAAAAAACATAAATTGGAGGAAAAGCGGTGAATGTAGAGACACAAAAAATAACTTCATTGCTAACGAAATATAATAACCAAAAAAAATATCTTATTTCAATTTTGCAGGAGATACAGAAAGAATATAACTATCTTCCTCAGGAAGCACTAAAAACCGTATCACAATCTCTCTCGATCCCTCTTATAGATGTCATTGGAGTAGTAACTTTTTACAGGGCTTTCAGCCTTGAGCCGAGAGGAAAGCATTTAATAACTGTCTGCTCGGGAACAGCTTGTCATGTGAGAGGAGGACCAAAAATTTTAGAAGAATTCGAAAGAAAATTATGTATTAAAGCGGGTGAAACGACAGAAGATAATCAATTTACTTTACAAACAGTTGCCTGTTTAGGATGCTGTGCCATCGGTCCTGTTGTTGTTATCGACGGCAATTATTATGCTCATACAAACATCAGAAAAGTTGGTTCTATTATAAAGACTTACAGAAAGAAAGAGAAATAAAATGATGGATATAAAAAAAATTAAATCGATTGAAGATTTAAACAAAATAATAAACAAGCAAACTCAAAAAAGGGAATATGAAAAAAAATCCATCCTTACCGTCTCTGCAGGAACCTGTGGACGAGCACGAGGTGCATTAAAAGTCATCGATTCCTTAAAAAAAGTCATAAAAGATGAACATTTAGAGGATAAAGTCATGATAAGAGTTACTGGCTGTCATGGTTTTTGTGAGGCTGAACCCAATATAATCATCCACCCACAAGGCATTTTTTATCAACACGTACATCCAGAGGATGCAAAAGAAATTATCTCTGATACTGTTCTTAACAATAAAATCCTGGATCGTCTGCTTATTACCGACCTTAAAACAAAAGAAAAAATTGTTAAAGAAAAAGATGTCACTTTTTATAAGAAACAAAAACGCATAGTCTTAGGTGACAATGCTCTATTAGATCCAACAAGAATCGATGATTATCTTTCAATCGGAGGTTACAGTTCTCTGGCAAAACTGTTAGAAACGATGACTCCAGAAGAAGTCATCGAAACAGTAAAAACATCAGGTCTTAGAGGAAGAGGAGGAGCAGGTTTTTTAACAGGAAATAAATGGATGTTTGCCAGAAAAACTAAAGGAGACACAAAGTATATTATTTGTAATGCTGACGAAGGTGACCCTGGAGCTTATATGGACAGAAGCCTAATGGAAGGCAATCCACATCGTGTTCTTGAAGGCATGATAATCGGGGCATACGCTATAGGTGCTAATAAAGGATATATTTATATCAGGGATGAATATCCTCTCGCACTCAAGCATATTACTATTGCTATAGAACAAGCTGAACAATTAGGTCTACTAGGAGAAAATATCTTAGGTACTAATCATAACTTAAAAATTAATATTGCAAAGGGCGCAGGAGCATTTGTTTGCGGTGAAGAAACAGCTCTCATTGCATCTGTAGAAGGGAGAGTCGGGGAGCCTCGCCAGAGACCGCCTTTCCCTGCAGTGAAAGGCTTGTGGGGAAAACCAACTAACATAAATAATGTTGAAACCTGGGCAAATATTCCTATCATAATCAATAGGGGTGCGGAATGGTTTTCTCAAATCGGAACTGAGGGAAGCAAAGGGACAAAAATCTTTTCTCTTGTCGGAAAAATTAACAATACAGGTTTAGTGGAAGTTCCCATGGGGATTACATTGAAAGATATCATATTCGATATTGGAGGAGGAATTCCGGGCGGAAAAGAATTTAAAGCTGTACAAACAGGAGGTCCCTCAGGTGGATGTATCCCGAAAGAAAAATTAGACCTCCCAATAGATTATGAAAGTCTTACACAGGCCGGCTCTATCATGGGATCAGGTGGAATGATCGTCATGGATGAGAACACCTGCATGGTAGATTTAGCTAAATATTTCTTGAACTTCCTGCGGGATGAGTCATGCGGCAAATGTCTTTCCTGTCGTGAAGGCATACTTCGTATGTGGGAAATTGTTAAAGATATTTCAGAAGGAAAAGGCAAAGAGGGCGACATCGAACTATTGGAAGAATTAGCCCATGTAGTAAAAGATGCTTCTATGTGTGGGCTCGGCCAGACTGCAGCTAACCCAGTGCTTTCTACTTTAAGATACTTTAAGGATGAATATAAAGAGCATATTAAGCATAAGAGATGTCCGGCTTTGGTTTGTAGAGAAATTGTATCGTCTCCTTGTCAATACATCTGCCCTATCGACCAAGAGGCTTCAGTATATATCGCACTAATTGCTCATAGAGAATTTGAAAAAGCTGCCGATATTATCAGAAAAGACAATCCTTTGCCGTCCGTTTGTGCACGGACTTGTCACCATCCTTGTGAAAGATTTTGCAGTGCAGGAGAAACAGGAGAGCCATTGGCTATTAGAGCCTTAAAAAGATTCGTCATGGATTGGCAAATGGAGAAAGGCTATAAAACTCCCATTAGAAAAAAAGAGCCGAAAAAGAATGAAAAAGTTGCTATCATTGGAGCTGGACCAGCAGGACTAACAGCAGGTTACTATCTCAGCCTAAAGGGATATCAAGCAACCATTTTTGAATCTCTATCAGTACCAGGAGGAATGTTAGCCGTAGGAATTCCAGAACATAGATTACCGAAGAACATTTTAAATT
>Ga0209121_10000682_pt1 | contig 35770 bp, 33 predicted proteins | sample Cruoilmetagenom3_FD_187292 | JGI IMG/M metagenome (GOLD analysis project Ga0209121, IMG submission 187292) | Oil polluted marine microbial communities from Coal Oil Point, Santa Barbara, California, USA - Sample 3 (SPAdes) (version 2) | ecosystem: Environmental > Aquatic > Marine > Oil seeps ... | reverse complement strand
GCTTTTTTCTTAGCTTTTTTCTTCGCCATTATTTTGTCACCTCCTTTTGGCTGACTAAAATCCTTTTATGTTTTATGGCTTACATCACAATACTTGTTAACATTAAAAAACTTTACCAATAAATTACACAAAAAAATAAAAAATTTTAACTATTTTTTTATCGTCTAAAACTTTAACAATACTTGACTAAAATTTTTGTCATCAATGTTTTACATAACCTCACAAATTTTCTACTATACAGTTTATTGGCTGAAAGCAAAATTACACTTTAAAAATTTTATAGTTTGTCGACCCTTTTTTATTGATTGAGATTTTGCAATTTCTTCTATACTATTTCTTTTTATAATACACAGTTTGGTTGTTAGATTTATATGGTGAAAAGAAAAATAGCTCTGTTCGGCGGCACGTTCGATCCGATTCATCTCGGTCATACGACGGTCGCCGCCGATGCGATTGCGCATATCGGCGCAGAAAAAATAGTTTTTATTCCCGCAAAGCGCTCACCGCTGAAAGGCTTCTTGCCGAAGGCAAATGATGATCATCGATTGAACATGATATCTCTCGCAATCGCCGGTGAAAAGAATTTCGAGGTCAGTGACTACGAATTGAAAAGACCGGCTCCGAGCTACACACTTGCAACGATACGAAAGTTCCGGTCGGACTACGGCAGCGAGACTTCAATCTATTGGCTCATTGGCGCCGATGGTGTCGATGACCTGGTATACTGGTACAAAATTGACGAGCTGATCGATGCCTGCAATTTGGCGACGATGTACAGGGCCGGCTGCGAGCCTCCCGACTATAGTAAATTCGAAAAAGCCTGGGGCCGCGGGCGTATCGAAAAACTTCAGCGAAACATTATCCAGACACCTCTGGTGGATATAAGCAGCACGGAAATACGCAATATAATAGCCTCAGGGGGCGATACGGCCAAAATGCTGCAACAGGCCGTCGCCGACTATATTCGCAAAAACGGCCTCTACCAATCGAAAGATACGGCAGGCGGCGGATAGCAGATTTTGTTGCTATTCAGCACTTTTTTCGACCGATTTAATGAGCCAGTCGCACCATTGAGCCATGCCGTCACCTCTCCTGGCAGAGATCGGAAAAATTTCAATCGCTTTATTAAGCCTGCGGGCATCGGCTTTGGCTCGTTCGATATCGAAATCAACCTGCCCTCCGTCGAGCAGGTCAATTTTATTTATTAACAGCACCTTGGACCTGGCAAAAATGGTGGGGTACTTGGCCGGCTTGTCGTCACCCTCCGGAACCGAAAGCACGACTATTTTTCCGCTCTCACCCAGCTCGAAGGCCGACGGGCAAACGAGGTTGCCCACGTTCTCTATCAGAATCAAATCCAAATCGTCGACGGGCAATTGTTTCAAGGCGTCGCTTATTTGTCTCGCCGACAAGTGGCATGATCCCTCGGTGTTTATCTGGACGACGGGCGCTTCGGTCGCCCTGATTCTCTCGGCGTCGATGTCGGTTTGAATGTCGCCCTCGATCACGCCGATTTTAATTTTGCCTTTCAATTCGTTTATCGTTCTTGCCAGAATCGTGGTCTTGCCGGAGCCGGGAGACGAAATAATATTCAGGCAAAGTTTTTTTTTCTTAGTAAAAAAAAGTAAGTTTTCGAGGGCATATTTTTCATTTTCACCCAGAATTTTTTTTCCGATATCAATTTTTTTCATAACGTGACTCCGTTTGAAATTCTATTTCTTCCAGTATCAAAGGCGCATCCGGCAGCAATTCGAAATCGTCTCCGCCGCACTTCGGACACTCCGGAAGTGACAATTCGACATCGAAATCCGCGCCGCAATTCTTACATCTTGCCTGGATCGGCTTGTGCTCGACCTGAAGTTTCACACCTTCGCAAGGCGTATCTTTGGCAATCGCCTCGAAGGCAAAACGAAGCACTTCATCGTTGACGGGGTTGAGCATTCCGCAACTGATTTTTGCCGCAACGGGTTTAGCATTATTTTCCGCGGCTTGTTCCGCTATGATTGCCATCAGGCTCTGGGCCACCATCGTTTCGTGCATCAGCATATCCTCGGCAGCTCGCGCCCGTACGGCATTTGAACGATTCTTTTTCCGCCGATCCGGGTCTCAATTTCAACCAAAGGCTCATCAACATTCCCTACAATCTCGCCGATGATATTTGCATCTTTACCCAGCTTATTATTTTTGCAGATATTCAAACAGTCATCGGCGGATTCCGGCGAGACAACCGCGACGAATTTGCCTTCATTTGCGATTGTAAGCACATCGAAGCCGAGCATGTCGGCCGCTGCCTGCACCGCGGGCCTGACCGGTATATCAGTTTCGCGAATTTCGACGCTCAATCCCGTACTTCTTGAGATTTCGTTGAGTGTCGCCGCCAGACCGCCTCGGGTCGGGTCCCGCATGAACTTTATTCCGCTCGTATTCTCCAGCAGTTCGCGGGTCAGCCCGGCCAAAGACGCACAGTCGCTTTTCAACTGCGATTGAAATTTCATCTCTTCCCGCTGAGAAATAATGGTCATGCCATGGTCGCCGATTGTGCCGTTGATGATTATTTTGTCCCCGACGGCAATCTTTCCGAAATCCAGATCCACGCCGGCCGGTCTGATCCCGATTCCAGCCGTGTTGATGAAAATCCTGTCCGCGGCGCCGGTTTCAACGGTTTTGGTATCGCCGGTAACGATATCAATCCCGATCTCGCGGGCAGTCTGGCCTATACTCACCAGAATTTTGTCCAGCAACTCGAATTCAAAACCATCCTCGATTATCAAAGATAACGCCAAAGCGACTGGTTTTGAACCGGCGACGGCCAGGTCATTAACCGTTCCGCAAACAGCGAGTTTCCCGATATCTCCGCCGTTAAAGAACAACGGTTTGACAACATAGCTGTCCGTTGTAAAACACAACGAGCCTGAAGCCACGTTCAATCTTGCTGAATCGCCCAGTTCGGCCAGAGTGTCATTTTTGAGACTTGGCAGAATATGTTGACGGATCAATTCGTCCGTCAGTTGTCCGCCTCCGCCGTGTGCGAGTAAGATTCGGTCGTTCTTTTTTTTAGTACTCATCCCTCTTGTCTTTTTTCCCGGCCATATTTAAACCACGCCGCACAGGCCCCTTCGGAGCTTACCATACAAGGCCCCACCGGGTCTTGCGGCCTGCAGTCCCGGCCGAACAATCCGCATTCCGTTGGCTCTATCAATCCGCACAAAACTTCGCCGCAGCGACAGCCTTTTATTTCTTCGCTCGGTTCTTCGCTTATGCCAAATCGCTCGAAGGCGTCGAAACGGCCGAACTTGCCTTTTAATTTAAGCGTGCTTTTTTCTATTTTACCCAGTCCCCGCCAGTAACCGTCTGCCGGCTCGAAGCAGTCATTGACTATCTGCTGTGCAGCAATATTACCTTTTTCCGTCACTACCGCCGAATATATCGATTTCAGCTCGGCTTTGCCTGCCGAAAGCTGCCGGCAGATTTCGCAGAGTCCTTCGATAATCTGTACCGGCTCAAAACCCGCCACCACACAAGGCCGGCCGAAGTCTTGCACAATCCCGGTAAAGGCTCCGTAACCGATTATCGCGCTGACATGTCCCGGGCAGAGAAAAGCGTTGATATTGTGATTTTTCTCCGAGAGCAGTACTCGCATCGCAGGGACCACCAGTTTGTGCCCGCTGAGAATACAGAAATTATCGATTGCCCCGGCGGCGGCCTCTTTTACGACGACAGCGGTGGCCGGTGCCGTCGTTTCAAAACCTACGGCCACAAAAACAACTGTCTTGCCGGGATTATCCTTGGCCAATTGCAGCGCATCTTCGCTGCTCAGGACGATTCTGATATTGGCTTTTGACCGTTTTGTTTCAAGCGAGCCGTCTTTGCCGGGAACGCGAATCATATCGCCGTATGTAGCGATTATGCAGTCATCGCGGTCGGCCAACCGCAGAACGGCGTCGATATAGCCCTGGTCGGTTACGCAAACCGGACAGCCCGGCCCGGACAAAAGTTTGAGATTATCCGGTAGAATCGACCTTATGCCGCTGCGGAAAATAGAGACCGTGTGAGTGCCGCAAACCTCCATGATATTGATTTGCCGTCCTAAAGTCTTACAGGCGGAGTTAATAACATCCTGCGCTTTGTTAATTCTATCGAGCATAATTCTCGTATTTCGTATCTTTCATCATGCCTTCTTATCCTGAAAGCCGGTTCTGCGTATCCATGAACTCGTTTATTTCCGAAATAAGCTGCCAGGTCTTTTTCCCCTCTTCTTCGTCGACGAGTGAAATCGCAAAGCCGGCGTGGACCAAGACCAAATCGCCCAGTTTGGCCTCCGGCAGCAGCGTAGTCTTGGCCTTGAAGCGATTGCCCATCGCATCGACAACCGCCTTATCTCCATCTAATTCTATTATCCTTGCCGGTATCGCCAAACACACAATTCTTATCTCTTGTATCGTATTTTTCGACCCTATATTACCTTTTAGGTTTGTATTTTATTGTTAGATACGTTTTGGGTCAATCTTTGGTTTGTACAGAGATTAGAATTCATTCGCTGATGACTTTAATTTGAGAAAGTGGATTCCGAGTCAAAAAGCTTGACAGGGCGATAAACAAATCTATTATAAGCATAAACGTATGAGATTCAACCGATGTGACCGGAATATGTGAGATTTATCGATGGACATAAAGCAACAAATCCAGGAAAAACGCGATGAGATATGCGCTATTGCCGCTAAGCACGGTGCGTATAATATTCGTATATTTGGATCGGTGGTACGAGGTGAGGCTGGTCCGGACAGTGATATTGATTTTTTAATTGATGCCGGACCGACGACAAGCTCCTGGTTTCCCGCCGGTCTTATCATTGACCTTCAAAAAATTCTGGGGCGGCGTGTTGAGATTGTTACAGAGAAGGCACTCAGTCCTTTTATTCGAGACTACGTGCTTCGCGAGGCAATACCGTTATGAAAGACGATGTTGTTTATCTTAGTCATATAATGGAGTGTATTCGTCGTATCGAGGAAAACATCGCCGAAGGACGAGAACGATTTCTGGAATCTCACACTCTTCAGGACGCTGTATTGCGGAATCTTCAGACAATGGCTGAATCGACTCAGCGGTTATCCGATGAATCGAAAGCGACAAAGCCCCAGGTCGAGTGGTATCGCATATCGGCATTTCGTAATGTTCTCGTTCACGATTATCTCGGCATAGACGCTGAAAGAGTCTGGGAAATTACACAATGTGATGTACCCCCACTCAAAACGGCCGTATTAGAAATGTTAGGGGAAAGCGATAAAACACCTGATTAGATAAATCTGCGCTTCACTTTGTTAAGGATTAGTCCAACGAACGGAGTATTTAATGATCTTTACGATATAGCGGAACAATGTTTGGCACCAATTGTTCAAGACCCAACTCACAGAGGAAGGTCCTGGGATAGATGTTACAGCTTCTTTCAATGCTATAATGGATTGAATGAAAAGGAGCAACAAGCAAAAAGAGAACTGGCTTGCCTTCATCTCGGTTTCTATTTGGCGAGTTGGGGCATGTTTAGAGGTTCAGGTACTTTAATACAGAAAGATTATACCATTTATGGGCGAATAGTAAACCTAATACTTCAACATGAATATGAAACATTATGGAAGCCAGAATTCTTCCGAAATCTACTTACGAGCGATAATCGAATACAGCATGACAGTCAAGAAATAAGCTTGATTTTCAAGTTGGAAAAACAAATCAGGAATTACATCAATAGCCTCACAATCATCAAAAACCACCTTGAAGATGTAGAGAATGCTCATGCCACTGACACAATAATATCAAAGATTCTAATGGGAACAATAGGTTGCACACCTGCTTACGATACGTATTTCCGGGAGGGCCTCTCCGCCTGTGAAATATATCGTTGTGGTTCCTTAACCGCCACTTCTTTCGCAAAACTGTTGAATATTTGCAGGGAGAAGGAAATTTGGTCCAAGTTGCAGGAACAACCTGTTGAGTATTATGATAAGTATTATGGAGTCGTCTATCCTGTTATGCGTATGGTTGACCTTTACTTTTGGACTAAAGGATTCAATGCGAAACCCAATGATTAGAAAGAGGCTGCCCTCCAGACAATAATACAACTTCTGACTTGGATTCCATGGCCAGAATCATAATTCACGAGATGCGAGATACTTTGCGATTGCCGCCTGGCCGAGAGAGATGCCGCCGTCGTTGGATGGTACTTTTCGATTTATTAATACGGAGAAATCGTTTTGTTTCAACAGATTCGCCAGACGGTTTATCAAATAGCGGTTACAAAATACTCCGCCGCTCAATGCGACGGTGTTGAGCTTCGTCGATTCTCTTGCTGCAATAGCCATCTCAAGCAGGGCGGCGGCAATTGTATTGTGGAACTTCGCTGAGATTGCCGCGGGAAGCCGGTCATTTTGGATATCATTTATTATCTGCCTTGTCATCTTATCCAAATCGAGCTGCAATGGTTTGCCGGTTTTATTTATCAGTTCAAAGCCATAACTTTCTTCAATGCCATTCTCAATGATTGCTTCCAAAGCCATCGGCAACTGCGCGTCGAAATTATTGTAATTCCCCAGGCCGAGCATGGCCGCGACGGTGTCAAAAACCCGGCCGAGACTGGAGGTCTCTACACAATTAACACCTTTCTCAAGCTGCTCCGAAATGATTTTTATATTTCCAATCTTGTAATTCCCGCGCAAGCGGGAATCTATTGCCTTTATTTCTGGATTCCTGCCTTCGCAGGAATGACAAGTGGTTCCTATTCGCTCAAGTAGGCTGATAAATTTGTCCAAATCAAAATCATCGCCGTATGCTTTTCTCAGCAATGACAAAGCAGGTCTAATGGCTTCCTTGCTTGCCTTGTCCCCACCTGCCAGAGAGTAGTAAGACAGATGCCCGAATCGCTCAAACTTCTCCAACGATGCAATCAGGCACTCGCAGCCCCAGATCGCGCCGTCGGTTCCGTAGCCGGTGCCGTCTGCTGCAAGCCCGATGACGGGTTCTTCGAGACCATGCTCAACCAGAACAGATGCGATATGTGCCCAGTGGTGCTGAACCTGGATAATTTTAACATCCGGCGTTGAAAGGGCGTATCGCGTGGACAGATAGCCGGGATGGAGGTCGCAGACGACAATTTTCGGCTCGACTTCGAACAGTCCCCGCAGATGCTCGATCGAATCGATATAGTGATGATAAACTTCCGCATCTTCGAGATCACCTATATGCTCGCTGCATATAAGCTGATTTTGCCTGGCGAAACAAAAAGTATTCTTCAAATCCGCCCCGGCCGCGAATATGTCCCGCCGACAGCTATTCTTCATTAGAATCGGGGTCGGAACATACCCCCTGGCCCTTCTCAAAAAAGCGGGCTGCTCATCAACAAAATGCAGAATCGAGTCATCGACCTGCCGGTAAATCTCCCTGTTGTGGATCAAGAAGGCATCCGCAACGTGGCCGAGCCTTTCGAGCGCCAGCTCGTTTTTGCAGATCAGCGGCTCATCGGAAATATTGCCGCTGGTCATCACCAGAACCTTTATATTCTGAGCAAACAGCAGATAGCGCAGCGGTGCGTAACACAGCATAAAACCGTAAGTGTCGACGCCTTCGGCAACCAATGGAGCTATCGGGCTGTCCGGCTTTTTAGGCAGCAGGACAATCGGGCTTTGAGGACTGCCCAAGAGCCTTTCAGCAACTCCGCTGACGATTGCATATTCTTTTACCCGTTCGATCGAAGTAGCCATAATAGCGAAAGGTTTATGATCTCGCCTTTTTCGCCGGCGCAATCGCTGCACGGCCTGGCTATTAAGCGCATCAACCGCTAAATGAAAACCACCGATCCCTTTTATCGCCACAATTTTTCCGGCTAAAAGCAGCCTCGCCGCCTCGGCAATTACTTTCTCGGTCTGCGAGGTGATTGTTTTGCCGGTATTGTCTGTAAGCCGGATTTTCGGGCCGCACGCGGCGCAGGCGACAGGCTGAGCATGGAAACGCCGGTCACTTACATCCGTATATTGAGCGGCGCAATTATCGCACATCTCAAAAACCGACATCGTCGTATTCGGCCTGTCGTACGGGATGGTCTTAACGATAGAATACCTCGGCCCGCAATTCGTACAGTTTATAAAGGGGTAGCCGTAGCGAAAATCTTCTTCGTCGGCCATTTCTGCAAGGCAGTCCCGGCACGTGGCGATATCGGCGGTCACCTGCGACAGCGACACCCCCTTCGAATCGCTCGTTTCGATCACAAAATCGTCCTTAGCCTCCACGAGCGGGATATCAACCGCTCTGCAGGATTTTATCTCGGCCAGTGGCGGTTTCTCCGCGTTAGACTGCAAACGGATAAGGAATTCCACGATCTTTTCTTCCTCCCCCTGAAGTTCGATTGTTACGCCATTTGTATCATTAAAGACCACACCGGATAAGCCCAGTGATCGCGCAATCCTATACACGGCCGGGCGAAAGCCCACTCCCTGAACCTGCCCCGTTATCGATATTTTCTGTCTCTTATCCAAATTCTGACGTCTTCATAATTTCAATATGATGTGTTTATTGTACGAATTCATGGCTAATGGAGTTCTATCATACCGTCCGTCTAATTGCAACCGGTGAAATTGTGCAGAGCAGGAACAGCGTTGTCCGTTATGTTAATGTTTTGAGAGCCCCAGTGTGACCGCCTGCGGCGGCTTTTTGGAGCCAGAATTTGGCCATTCGTTTGTTCTTTGGCACACCATGACCATCTTGGTAGCTTAGACCGAGAAAATATTGGGCTTCATGGTTGGACTGTTTAGCAGCAATACGTAACCAGTAAATGGTTTTTTTATAGTTTTTTCGAGTGCCCTGGCCATTGTGATAGCAAACACCAAGATACATTTGCGCTTCGGTATCAGCTTTATTGGAGGCCTTTTTAAACCATGAAAAAGCCTTTTGATAATCCTGTTTAACTTCAAGGCCGTGCCAATATAGATAGCCAAGATATGACTGTGAAAAAGTATCGCCTTGGTTAGCTGCTTTTTCTAATAATTCAATCGCCTTTTTTATATGGCGTTTAACACCGTTTCCGAAAAGATAAGCTCCCGCAAGGGCACTTTGACCATCCGGGCAGTTTTGCTCTGCTGAAAGGCTGGCCCAATAGGCGGCTTTTTTATAATCCTTTCTTACTCCTTTTCCTTTTAAGAGGCACATTGCCAACCAACCCTGTGCCTTGGAATTTCCAGCTTGTGCCGCCTTTTGGAACCAGCGAACGGCTAATCGGCTATTTTCTTTGACTCCGAATCCCGTAAAGTATGCCCTGCCAAGTTCGAATTGGGCCTTTGTGTGATCCTGCAAAGCAGCCTTTTTGAACCAGTAAAATGCCGCGATCGCATTACGCCTGATCCCGATACCTCGACTATAGTGATCGGCAAGCAGATATTGGGCGCTGGCGTAACCACCTTCAGCAGCTTTTTTAAACCATTGATTTGCCTTACGGCGATTCTGAGGAACTTCATATCCAAAGATATAAAACATCCCGATATTGTATTGAGCATAAGAATTTCCAGAGCGGGATGCTTTCTTAAACCATTTTAAGGCTAATTGACGGTTTATCTTGGTTCCCTTACCCCATGAATAAGCATAACCAAGACATGTTTGAGCTATATCATGTCCTTGTGAGGCGGCAGCTTCATACCATTTGATCGCTTTTTCATAATTGTGCTTGAGACCGTCGCCGTCATAGTATTTTTTGGCAAGGAGATATTGCGACTCGGAATCGCCCGACTGTGCACGTTCCTGCAATTTAGCAAGTTTAGATTTGCTTTCGGTTGTCAACTTTCATTCTGATGAAAAATTCAGTGTTTCTTTTATTCCAATGATTCATATTGAGCCTATAGTTCATTGCCAAAAACTTAAATCTTACGGAGGTTTTGGGTATTAAACCAGAAATGTCATCATAAAACAAGTATTGGCAAGCTTGAAAATTTGTTTGCACAAACAACGAATCTGTGTTAATATTATACTGGTTAGCGTTTTCTATACGCTGATATACGGGGCCATAGCTCAGTTGGGAGAGCGCTTGCATGGCATGCAAGAGGTCGTGGGTTCGAATCCCATTGGCTCCATTCTCCACTTATGTATCCAAATCTTCATTCGATAAAGGATTGTATTTGCATTAACCTGAGTCCCCGCATGTGCTATGATCTCTTCTGAGAACATATTAAAGGATGATCGGCCCATATGTATTTTGTTCGGTCACATTCCTTGGTTGCAAAGGTGGCAAGCCGGACTATAATGTCCGGGGTGGTAGAGTTCATCTGATATTTTCGATTTGAAAATCGACAATCGGAATTCGGCTGTCGGCAAATTTTTCGTGTCTCGTGGGGCGAGATACGAGTTGTACAATACGAGATACGAATATGCATCATATCCAATTGACCAGGATCCAGAAGCTAATCGGTCGAAGGATGTTGAAATCCAAGCAGAGCAAGGCCTGCTTTTACCTTGAAGCCAAAGCGGATGTGACCGGGCTGATGGCCATTCGGCCCAGGCTCAGGAAATCGCTCGGCGTCAGGATAACCACGAACGCCTTCTACATTCACATTTTGGGCCTTGCGGCACAAAAATATCCTCTTGTAGTCGGCCGGCTCCAAGGCGACGGGATAACAATCGCCGACCGTATTAACGTTGGTTTTGCGGTCAATGCTCCGCAGGGTCTTGTTGTGCCGGTGGTGAAAGATGCCGCGGATAAAACGTTGCCTGAGATCGCTCATGAGGAAAAGCTGCTTACAGATAAAGCACGGGATAATCAACTGACGCTTGAAGAGATCGAAGGCGAGACAATCGCGCTGAGTAACCTCGGGGCATACGGCATCGATTCTTTTCTGGGAATCATCCCGCCGCCGGCAAGTACGATTCTGTCCGTTGGTAACGTCATTCACACGGTCGTTTGCAGGGATGGCGAAATAGCGGCGCGAAAAATCGTCAGTTTGTCTGTTGCCGCCGACCGCAGAGTGCTCAGCGAGATTTACGCCGCAGAGTTCCTGAACTACATTAAAGACCGGTTGCAAAATCCGCAGCAGGTGATAACTTGACAAATTGCCGGCTGCCTGAATCCCGGTTCATGGTTTGCAGTTCCGGCTATGGAGCCGGTTCAGGATTAGCGGGCGGATCGGTTTGCTCCGGGCGATACAGGCGAATATCATCGAAGTACATTGTGCCGGCTCCGCTGTTCTGCTGCAGATTGTCTTTGTCGCCGAAACCGATAGCGATTTTATCGACGTCGGTCAGGTCCACGCCCTTGTCCGCGAATGCCTGCAGCGGGATAACCCACTCCATCCAGGTATTTATCTGTACCGCGTTCGGATCACCATGATAAACTACCGCCGGATCGCCGGTGCTGTTGGACAAAGCCACGTACATCGGTGCGGCTTTATTGCTCAGCATGCCGATGTCCCGGTCGGTCCACTGCTCGCCGACAGTGGTATCGGGGAAGCTGACATCAGAGAATACCGCTTCACAGGTTAGATTAATATCGTGGCTCGTCACTGCCATGCCCGCGTAAACCGGCATTGTCATTGCAACTTGTACGAGGCTGAAACGCTCCCATGACGAGCCGTCCGCCGAGTAATACGCCCGGATGAGCCCGCCTGTCGTACGCTCCAGTCTAACCCACTGCGGCGCGGTAACGCCTTCGGCGAATTGCCTATCCGTGACGCCGCCCACGGCATTACGATACTGGAAGCGAACGCCGTTTTCAGGGGTAATGAACACTCCGACATATCTGGCATCCGGATCCAGCGTATCGCGAATCATCACGCCGGCCTTGGCGAATTCCTGTGTGTTCTGGAGGTTATCGACCTTTGCTATTATTTTGGCCGAGCCGTTGACTTGCTTGAAGGCGAAATGGAACTCGTCGAAGCCGCCCCAGATATCGGTGCCGGTCGATACTATTGTATAAGTGCCGGCCGGGTCCTCCACGAAGCCGCCGACATAAGGTGGATTGCCTCTGAACCAAAGTGACAGGTTTTCGATATCGTCGGCGGTCCAGTCACGGTCTGAATCCAGCGTCCTCCATGCTTCCGAAAATTTCGCGTCGTTGTTGTAGAAATACGGCATGGACTGTCTGCCGGCGTGGATAATCTCGATCTCGACGAAATGCTCGCCGGCATCGATATCCGGCGCATCGTATCCGATCAAAGCGCCGTTATCATCTGTGCCGTATCCGTCCAGCCACGTACTGAAAATATCGTCAGGTTGATAGTCGGTGTAACCTTCGAAATCATCCAGGACAATGAAATTGACCGTTGTGAAACTCCAGACGTTGCCTCTGTTGATTTCGGATTCGGGCGGAGTATTGACTTCATCGACCCGCCAGTAATAGGTCTTGTCGAATTCGAGAAGATCGGGGAGATTAAAGGCATTTTCAGCCAGATTTTCCCCCACCAGAACACCTTTTGGATCATCTATACCGGCCTGGTTGACATCATCGAAATTTGCTCCGAAGTACACATTATGCGTATCTGCCCTGTCTCCCACCATCCAGCTAAGAGCAGTGTCACGGGGCACTTCTGCTACCTGGTCGGCAGGTTCAGGCAGGGCCGCCTTGAGATTGAGGATTTCACCACCTGCCATAATAATCTGAATCTGATCTGACGTCAAAGCCCCGCCATAGATTTGTACTTCATCGAGCAGGCCGTTGAAAACGCGCCCGCCATCCGCCATCTGGCCTATATATATGTTGATAAGCGGATAGCTTATGTTTGTCCAGCCATAGGGAATTTCATGCAGCAATTTCCCGTCAAAATACAATTTTGCGTTACCGTCTTCGTTACCCCACGTAGCGGTAATGTTGTGCCATAGGCCGTCATCCAGTAAAACCGGAGTGACAGGTACGGTTCCCGGAGCGTCGCCTTTGTTGGGGTCGGAATGAAGATGGACGTTATTTGGATCTCCGCGAAGATAGAATCCGAACTCGCCTCCTATCCAGATGTCTGCTACGGGGACTTCGACGTGTATGTGCATTTCGTTTTCCGGACCGAAACCGCCGCCGGTGGTATTGTCGCCGCCCCACCATATAGTATTGATGCCGCCGGCCACCTCCGTCATATTCACCCAGAACGCCACAGTTCCCGTATCCGAGCGCAATCCCATTGTACTTGCCGGCAGGGTAATGCAATTGGCGTCAGTCGTGCTGAATTGCAGCGCCCTGTCAATCCAGCCTTCCACCCAGTTCGGTTCGGCGCCGATTATGCCGTCGTTGCCTTTGCCGCTTGAGTCGACGGCGATATCGCCTGAAGTCTCATCGAGCTTATAGTGCACCAATATCTGGGCCGTGGCGTTACCTGCCACACTCAGTACTACAAAAAGATAGGCTAAACAAAACAATTTCTTACACATATAACGCCTCCTTAGAAAAGTTGAATGATCGACCATGCTTTAGCTGCATATAAAACAAATGACAACATTTGTCACCTTCACGATATGTGTTGTTGTCTGTTCGTGACAATGTTTTACGACTTGACTCCACCTCCTTCCTTCAGAAGCTCTATGAGAATTGCTAATTGAAGAAAAAATCATCAACATACTGTTATAATTTCGGCTGCAAGGCTGAGAACTCACAAATACCGATATTTTATTTATACCAGATTATATGCTTGGGCGTCAAGGAAAATCTCCTGTCGGGATTGTCTTTTGGGCTTCAGAAAAGCCCTTATACAGACTCTTGATCGGGAACAATCGGTCAATCACTATGGAGATACCTGTTCGTAAAGCCCACATCTTATACACGTAAGTACATCTGACTGTGCACTTTTTTTACCCTCAATGAAGATGTGGAGACCTTTCCCTTTACCATATTTGTCGCCGTTACGGTCCCACAGAATTGTTAGCAAACGCTCATGATAGAGCACATTGTCGAGACAGAACCAGTCCCATGCATCATCAGGTAATAGAGGATTAACCACGACAGTATCGTCCTGCCGAGGTATGAGTCCTGCAAATCCCGTAATAACCAGATCACAGAAGGTAGAATGGTTGTAGTAACGGCTCCGGTCCGAATCCGGCCTTAGCCATGTGCCGTCTATCTCATCCAGATATTCCCCGATATATGGCTTACCTTTATATGTATGAGACCGGGCGTATGTAACAAGGGTGTCGAAGTAGTCTGCCTTGCGTATATACTGTTGCTCATAATTACGCAGAACGTTTGCCAATCCCACCAGAGTCTGGCTGGTGGCATAAGGCCAAACAGCGCCGTCCCACTCGCACGTCCCGACACCGTGACTTCTAAATTCGGGATGCCTGCGCTCGGCGGTCATAATTCCCATTGGGGCTTTGAATCCTTTAGGGTCAAGGAATTGTAGCCATGCCTGTTCATGCCCGGGCTCAGGCAGATTAAAATACCAGGGGATGAATCCAATCTCCTCGCGGACACCCGCCAGTTCGCCGTTCGGATGCCGTACTTTAAAGAACTTCGCTTCTTCGTCCCAAAGCAGTTTCTGCATCAGGGATTTGAGTATTTCCGCCTTTTGAGCATATTGGGTGGCAATATTGTTCCTGCCTGCGAGTTCCGCCACTTTTGATATCGCCACGGCGTTGGCATACATGTAGCTGTTCAAAGTAGGCCTTGCGTTTTTGACGTCGCGTGAACCGCTGATCGATTCTTCCATGCCGTCGCGCACATCGTATTGCCAGAACAGGCCGTTCTCAAGACCGTGTTCTTTCTCCCATGCTTCATAATCTCGTAGAAAACCATCCAGCAAACCGGCGATAAACTTCTTGTCCAGGTTCACCAAAAACCTGCGGTAAAGCGCCCATGTCCCCCAGTTGCTGTACCGATGAAAATGCGGCTGTAAACCACCATCGTGACCGGCATACCAAAACCGGGCGTACTCGTCAATGTATCGCTTGTCGCGCAGCCATGTGCCTTCATAAATATGATGCCCCAGCGCGCAGCTTATAGTATTGTATTTGCCGCTGTGGCCTACTTTATCCAGAAACTCTGTGAAAACGAAACCGCCCGGCGTCGTCTTCAAATGCTTGCGAAACGTCCACCATCGAAAATAGTAAATCTGCTCGAAGCTCTTATCGGGGCATTCAAAGAACGGAATGTTTTCTCTCATCCACGCCCAGGACATGTCGTTCGGAATGTAATTTACAATATTTTCTGGCTCCATCGTGTTAAAAAATTCAACATAATGCTTAAACGCCTCTGCGTTAAGAACAAACATAGCATCTTGTCGCTTTTGAACACCTGTGGCAGGAATGGTCTGAGCAAAAATCACCCCGAACACGCTCAAGCTGTGCAGTAAAACTGCCGCTATAACGGTCTTCTTCATCGTTTCATTTCCTTCCCGGTGCGTTTGTATCAGGCATTAGCGCAGCAGATTCTTGTTGTTCTCGGCCTTGCGATAGTCGATAAACTGTGTGGGATCAGTGCCGTTGAGCCATTCTTCGACATTCGTATAACCGTCACTATCAATGTCTTTCACACAATCAGAAGAATCCTTCCATTTCAGGCCGAATTTTTTCTCCCACCTGTCCGGCATTCCATCATGGTCGCTGTCAACAGGTGCTGATGCTGACTTGTACTGCGGCCAGCCTCCGACATCGGAAGGAATATCTATAATACCGTTTTTGTATGTCGGCTTACCCGTACGAACTATCTTAATGATGCGCTTGTCAACCAGATCACGCGTAGGCAGTGTAGCGCCGGCGCGGGCCAGCACAAGTTCATAGGCTTCTTCAGCACTCTGTTGAGTAATTGGAGACGCTGGGGCGGCGCTTTTACCACGCACTTTGGTTATGAGGGCGTCGATTTCCGCTTGCGTCTCCACATCGTCGAACTGCACACCGCCGTCCCAATTGTCGGCGGTGACTTTCGGATTGCCGGTAACGAAATTCTCCGCCACATACCATTTGCCGTCGCGCTGGGCTTCGCTGTGCATGTCAAGATGTTGCGGTCGGCAAATTCGATAGCTGCTGGCGCCTTTATTCACGGCGGGGCCCGGCTTGTAATAATTGGCAACGATGTTGACCATGGAACTGGCGTCACCTCCGTCAACCGTACGATGCCGCCAGTTGAACAGGACGTTGTTGCGAAAATCAAAGTGATCCCCCCAGCCGATACTTGGATTTCTGCCGGTATTGCATGCAAACAGATTGTGATGGAACGAGCAGTTTCTGCCGCCCCAGGTCGCACCGAAGGCGTGATTGTTCAAGTCGAGAGCCTCGCTGGATATACACCATTGAATCGTAATATTCTCAGTCGGCATTTTCTTGTCTGAGCCGCCCGGCATTTTCTTCATATACCGGTAGAGAGAGAGATTTTCATCCAGCCCCCAACTGGCTGAACAATGATCCACGATGATATTACCGACCGGGTAGCCGCCCAGCGCATCGTTACGATCCTTTATGTTGCCGCGGCGGAAACGCAGATAACGCAGTACAACATCGTGCGTGTTGATTTCCGTTGTTTGCCCGCGTATACAAATGCCGTCGCCCGGGGCAGTCTGGCCAGCGACGGTTATATACGGATTGGAGATTGTAAGAAGCTTTTCCAGCGTAATGATACCGGATACGCGGAAAATTACGATACGAATTCCTTCTGCTTCGATAGCTTCCCGGAGGCTGCCGGGTCCGACATCGTTGAGATTAGTCACCTCGAAAATCCTGCCGCCGCGGCCTCCCGACGTAAAAGCTCCAGCACCTTCGGCGCCAGGGAATGCCGGAATCCCCGCTTTTTCCAGGGCATCCGCATTACCTCTGACAATAAGTGGCAGCACAAGGCTGAACATGGTGACCGGAAGCAAGAGACGAAAGCATCCTGGTAAGCACATTGTATCGTCGCAATTTAAATTGAAACATGATTTAGGTGCGTTGTCTTTTTCTTTATTTTGCGTGCTCATGGATAGTCTTGCCATTTAGGGCTCTCCTTAATAAGGTGAAAACTCAAGTAGTCTCGACCATCCTGGATTTTACTCGAACATGTTGAAATCACAAGGTTCTATGTTAAATTATCTTTGGCTTCATTAAAAACCGTTAAAGACTCTTTAGCGGGCAATTTGACAAGAAACCGGATTATTCCACTATCACGGTCTCATCGAGCTTTATTCCGAGGCGTTTGTACCTGCCGGCCCGGCTTTTTTCATCGCCGGTGTTGATCTGGCGGGCGAGCTTTCCCACCGTCAGCGCATGCTTTCTTGGCACGACGAGCACTCCGTCACCGTCGGCGACGATGAGGTCGCCGGGAAAAACAAGGACGCCGGCACAATTGATGGGAAAATTGTAAGATTCGGCGATGAGTCTTCCCGGCCGAACCCCGCGGGTGCTATGCCCGTTTTTGCAGTACACCGATATTTTTTTGACTTTGACGATTTCGTCGGTATCGCGTGCGCCGCCATTCGTCACTACCCCGACAACTCCCTTCTCCGCCCAGCCGAGACTGTTGTTGGAGCCGATAAAGCCGCATTCGTCGATGCCCCCGGCGTCGATAACGACCACATCTCCCTTTTTTGCCGTGCTGAGCCAGGCATCGGGGGCTCTTTTATATTGCTCGGACTTGAATTTCTTGAATCCTTCGAGCTTTGGAAACGAGTTCTGTCCGACTCGAACATCTGTGGGCACATGCCTGACGGTAATGGCAAATCCCACTATTCTGTGGGAGAATTTTTCAACATCCCGCCACAATGGCCGGATATCATTTTTCATTAAGCCGATGTCCTGCAGGCCGATCAGGTCCATGCCGTCGAGCACGTCCGTCAGTCGCAGGTCCTTGTACAATTCGAGGATTTCGTTTCGTGACTTCTCGCTGTCGTCGAAACTCTTGTTTTTCAGCAGCCTGACACCTGTCGGCGTTGTTAGTTCCGGCGCGTTCGGCTTCTGCGTTTTCGCGGCGGGAAGATTTACCGCCGGGAAAAGCAGTAATAGTAATGTCATCCCGCTGATACATTTTGATTTGCTTTTAGTCAGGCAACACATGGCCGTCTCCTTAATAATGGTTGAAAAGTTTTTAATACCCAATTGGGAAAATACACGTTAGACTAAGATCACAATTGAAAAACACAAGATTTTTTTGAGATGGGTGTTTTGTTCCGGGTAAAATTAACAGCCTTTTTTAGGAGAGAATCAGATGAATCGGGACATTAGAATCGCTTTTGTTTGCGTTTTAACTTTGATGACATTTGCTGTGACAGCATCCTGGGGACAGGCGGCAACCTCAAATGAGGTAGAGCTGCTCTGGCCGGATGGCGCTCCAGGCGCTAAAGGCAGCGACGAGGGCGATAAACCTACGCTTACCATCTACCTGCCGGAAAAGGAAAAAGCCACGGGCGCCGCCGTGGTGATTTTTCCCGGCGGCGGTTACGGCCATCTGGCGGTGGATCACGAAGGCCGTCAGATCGCCGAATGGCTCAACTCAATTGGCGTCGCCGGCTTTATTGTCAGGTATCGTCATAGCAAAAGCGGAGCCGGCTACCGTCATCCGGCGCCTTTGCAGGACGCCCAACGGGCGATAAGGATGGTTCGCAGATGGGCAAAACGCTGGAATATCGATCCCGGCCGGATCGGTATTATCGGCTTTTCAGCAGGGGGACATCTTGCATCCAGCGCTGGTACGCACTTCCGGAAAAGATACAGCGAAGCAATCGATGTGATAGACAGTCGCAGTTGCCGGCCTGATTTTATGATTCTTATGTATCCGGTCATCTCGTTTACCGAATGGTACACTCACAAAGGTTCCAGAAGAAATCTGCTCGGTGACAATCCGGACCCCGATCTTGTCGAGAACCTCTCGAACGAAAAGCAGGTGACGTCCGAGACGCCGCCCACGTTCCTTGTTCACGCCAACGATGATAATGCCGTGCCGCCGGAGAACAGCATCGCTTTCTACCTGGCCCTGCGAAAGGCAAAGGTGCCGGCCGAGATGCACATCTACGAAAAAGGCAGCCACGGATTCGGGCCGGGCCTCGGCAAAGGCGCCTGTTCGAGTTGGATGGTCCGCTGCGCCGACTGGATGAAAGGGCGCGGCCTGCTGGATAAAACGGGCGGCCAGGGCGGACAAAAATAAGGTTGGTTGGATGCCCTCACTTTGTCACGTGCGTAAGTTCGATTTGGGATTCCAGCATTTCCTGGATTGCAGGATCAATATTCGCCGTATCCGGTTTCGGGCTGGTCCGGATCTTTGTTTGACGGTGTAAATTCGGTCGGTGTTTGAGGTTCGGATTGCGGGATCGATTTGATTTCGAACGGGGGCATGCTTTGGCTCTGTTCATCTCCGGCGGGCTCTGCAGGCGGCTCCGGCGGAGTTTGCGTCTCAGGCTGTGATGATGGTTCGGGAGCAGCTACGGGCTCATCCTCACCCTGAATCTCGCCGGCGGTGGCGGATTGCGGAACTTCGGTCTGTACCGCCGGGTGGAACTGGGCATGTACGAATTCGGCGACCTTTTTGTAGTCCTCGGCTCCGTGGCAATTCTGCTCGTATTCAAAAATTGTTTTACCGTAGCTGGGCGCCTCGGCGAGCTTTATATTTCGCCGGATAAATGTGGGCAAAATCTTCGCCTGCGCCCAGGCACTGTTGGTTCCGCGCGCGTTGTTCAGGAATTGCTCGATATCGGCTCTGACCTCGTTGGGAAGTGACGCCCTGCTGTCGAACATGCAAAGCAAAATCCCCTTAACCTTGAGGTCCGGGTTGATTCTTTTGTTTACGAGATCGACGGTTTGGAGCAGTTGTCCGAATCCCTGCAGAGCAAGGAAATGCGGCTGTAGGGGAATCAAAACCTCTTCGGCGGCCGCCAGGGCGTTGAGAGTCAGCAGCCCCAGAGAAGGAGCACAGTCGATAATACAATAATCGAACTTGTCTTCGCTCGATTCGATTGCCTCTCGCAGGATGGTTTCCCTGCCGACCACACTTACCAGCTCGCTTTCGGCGCCGACCAGGTTGATATTCGCCGGCAGCAGCCATAGATTCGGACGCACGAGCATAATTTGCTCTTCGAATTGGGCCGACTGGGTCAGGACTTTATAAGAGCCGGCCTCGATGATTTGCGGCTCAAGGCCGAGGTGTATTGTCAGGTGGGCCTGCGGGTCGAGATCAATCGCGACAACCCGTGAGCCCGACGCGGCAAGGGCGGCGGACGTGTTGGCCACGGTCGTGGTCTTACCGACACCTCCCTTTTGGTTTAATACTGCAATCGTTCTCATAATCCGTAGCTTATCACTTGCGATTCATGACACATTATTCGAGTCATCGGTCTCGAGGCAAGATTTTTTTCAGGACGGCATCGAGAACGCCGTTAACAAATGCCGGTGACTTATCGGTGCTGTATTTCTTGGCGAGCTCGATAGCCTCGTTTATAACGACTTTCGGCGGAATGTCGGGACAGAATTTCAACTGATATACCGCCAGTCTGAGAATGCTTTTGTCGACGGGCGAGAGTCTTGTGAATTGCCATTTTATTGTCGAGCCGGTTATCAATTCGTCACACTGTTCCAGGTTTTCCCAGGTCCCTTTTGACCAGTCCGAGGCAAGCTTGCGGACAAAATCATCCGGATTTGCTTCTCTAAAGAACTGCCCTAAATGCTCGAGCATATCCGGGCCCTGCACGTCGAGTTGGTATAATGCCTGCATCGTCAGTTCTCTGGCCCTTGTTCTTCTATCCATGTGTGATAGTTCGCAGTCTACGAACTACGATCCTGTAACTACAAACTACTTATTTTCTGCATCACGTTGGCCATTTCCATAGCTGTCAATGCTGCGTCGGCTCCGGCGTTGCCCATTTTTGTCCCGGCCCTTTCGACTGCCTGTTCGAGTGTCTCGCAAGTCAGGACGCCGAATACTGCCGGGGTTGCCGAATCATAGTTGATTTGCCCGATACCCCGGACTACCTGCTGACAGACGTAATCGTAATGGGCGGTTTGGCCTTTTATCACCGCGCCGAGGCAGATTACCGCGGCGTATTTGCCGCTGTCGGCGAGTTTTTTACAGGCCTGTGTAATTTCGCAGGCGCCCGGCACCCATACGACGGATATTTGTTCGTCAGCAGCACCATGACGCTCAAGACAATCTATCGCACCGGCAAGCAGCTTTGACGTTATGAACTCGTTGAATCTGCTAACTACAATGGCGTAATTTACTTTGCCGGCCGTTATCTGGCCTTTTATCTCTCTAACCATAGCATCGCTTCTCCAAATAACTACTGCGTATAGTATTCATTTTTTGCTCGTTATCCGGTATTTTTCGGTAACACATTATAAGACTATCAGTTGCAATTTTCCAGAAAAACAGCTCAGCACAAATATTACACCGGCACGTAACTTTTTAGCTCTGGGAGCTAACTTTTGCAATTATAAGAGCTTATAAGCTAAAGTTGCAACAAAATTTTACCGTAAACAAAAAGCTCTCGAAGCACCGGGAAACTGCTAAGGCAATGGAGTTTTGTTGGCGATATGTGCGTTGGTAATATTTGAATTATTGGGCGAAAAACAAAGTAAAGGATTATTTATGATTTTTGAAGATATGGAATTCGGCTCTTATGACAAGGCCGAGCAGAAGGCCCACAAGGCTTTTGAGCTTTACGAAGACGGCAATATGTCGCAGGCCCTTGACGAGTTGCAGACGGCTATCGAGATAAATCCCGCCAACAGTTCCTGGCATTTTAATATGGCGCTAACTCTGGACGCCGTAAGTCGGTTTGACGATGCGATAAGCGAATATCAAACGGCTCTTGAGCTGAACCCCGATGATCTGGAGATATTAAACTCACTGGCGGTCGATTATACTCGAACCGGTCAATACGACCTGGCCATCGATACGTTCGAGCGTATTCAGCAGGTCGATCCGGGATTTGAGCCGTGCTATTGTAATCGCATCATTACTTACACCGAGATGGGTCTGCACGATTTGGCCGAGCAGATGTTCTATCTTGCCCAGCAGATAAAACCGGATTGTGCGCTGTGCTATTACAATATCGGCAACAGTCTTTTCGCCCGTGGCGAGTTTAAGAGAGCGATCCGCTGCTGGCTGCGAACGGCCGAGCTCGAGCCGAGCCACCCGCAAATCAATTACCGGATCGCTCAGGCTTATTGGTCGGATGGCAATATCAAACATAGCCGGGACCATTTCCTGGCGGAGCTTCGCAATAACCCGGGTGATATCGACGTCATTTTCGATTTCGGCCTTTTTCTGCTCGAGGCCGGTGATATAGAAGCGGCGAAGGAGAAGTTCAATAGGATTCTTGAGCTGGACCCGGATTTTGCCGCCGCGTTGTTTTATCTCGGAGAAATTGCCTTTAACAGCAGTGATTGCGAGCGGTCGGTCGAGCTTTATAATCAGGCGCTCAAAAAAGACAATGCGCTCCAGGGTCCATGCTTTAGACTGGCCCAGCACGCGTTAATGAAAGACCAAAAGACGGAGGCCAGAGATTATCTGGTTTCCGAGTTGAAGCTGGCTTTGGAGGATGCGGATGCATTGGTTTCGATGGGTTCAATGTTCCTGGCAATAGGCGATCTCGGTAGTGCGATGCACTGCCTGCTTCGGGCCGTCGATATAGATTGTGCTAATGCGGATGCTTATTATTTTCTTGGAGTTGTCAACGCCGTAAAGGGGCATTTCAAGGAGGCGGTGGAGTTTTTCACCCATACGCTTGATATCAGAAACGAACACATTCCTACTTTGCGCGATTCGGCTTCTGTTTATCTGGCAATGGGAAAATTGACCGAAGCGGCAGAGAGGATAAAAAAAGCGCGGCAATTAAACGGCGGCGATCCGCAGTTGAAAAAGCTCGAACAGACCATTACTCTGGCCCGTATAAAGGGGCGAATAATTGATTTTATCGGCCGTTTCAGGTCCGGATTTACCTTCCAGGATTTACTTCACTAATTTTTAACGCATATCTTTATTTGCAAATTCGTGCCAAATACGTTAGTCTATTGCGTCCGGCCGAGTGGCGGAATGGCAGACGCTGGGGACTTAAAATCCCCTGCCCGTAATGGGCGTGTGGGTTCGACTCCCACCTCGGCTATTGATTTTTGATTTACGATTTTCGATTTATGATTGCGGTTTACGTTGTAGCGACAGCGATAATCATAAATCATAGGTAATAATTGGAGAAAATAATGGCGAATAAAACAACTAAGTTTGTTGATGTAGGAAAACCGAATCTATATCGTGAGACGTTTCCATATACCGAATTTCCAGCGGTGATATTCGACGGCGAAAAAGTCGAGTACGATATACCGGAAAATATCTGGATTACCGATACCACTTTCCGCGATGGTCAGCAGGCCAGGCCGCCCTACAAACCCGAGCAAATCCTGAGGATTTACGACTTATTGCACCAAATCGACGGCGGGACCGGCCTGATTCGCCAGTGCGAGTTCTTTTTGTATTCGGATCGCGACAGAGAAGCGGTCGAGCTTTGCAAAGGGCGGGATTACAAGTATCCCGAGGTAACAGGCTGGATCAGGGCTGTTGCGGCCGATTTTAAGCTGGTCTCGCAGATGGGACTGGCCGAAACCGGCATCCTGGCCTCGGCGAGCGATTATCATATATTCCTGAAATTGCGAAAGACGCGGGCCCAGGCGATGAACGGGTATCTCGATATTGTCAGGGCGGCGTTGGATAGCGGAGTAATTCCACGCTGCCACTTCGAGGACATAACGCGTGCGGATTACGATGGTTTTGTACTGCCCTTTGCCGCTGAGTTGATGAAACTGGCCGAGGAGTATGACAAACCGGTTAAGATTCGTCTTTGTGATACGCTCGGGTTCGGCCTGCCCTGGGCGGGGGTCGCGCTGCCGCGGAGCATTCCCAAGCTCATCAACGGGCTGCGGCAGATCGGCGTGCCCTCCGAGTGGCTCGAATGGCACGGCCATAACGATTTTCACAAAGTTCAGGTAAACGCCGCCACGGCTTGGCTTTACGGTTGCTGCGCCGCCAACTGCGCGATATTCGGCAACGGCGAGCGGACCGGCAATCCGCCGCTCGAAGCGCTGGTTGTCGAGCACGCTCAACTCAAAGGAATGACAAAGGGCATTAACTACGGAGCGATTACGGAACTGGCTCAGTACGCGCGAAAAGAGCTGGATGTCGAGATTCCGGGGAACTATCCGCTGGTTGGAAGGGATTTCAATGTGACGCGGGCCGGTATTCACGCGGACGGCTTATTGAAAAATGAGGAGATATATAACTGTTTCGACACGCAAAAGCTGCTCAACCGCCCAATCGGTGTGGCGATTACCGATAAGACCGGGGCGGCGGGGATCAAGCACTGGGTCGAAGCTCGGTTCGAGATTCAAATACCCAAACACGATCCGCGCATTACCAGGATCAAGGACCAAATCGACGCCGAGTACGCGGCCGACAGAGTATCGAGCATATCGGATGAGGAGATGTATCAGTGGGTACGGGAAGCCTTCGGCGACGATGTGCCGCAGGAAAAATCAAATATTGACAAATAAATATCAAAACGGTTCGACAAAAACATTTGGCTCAGTTCAGTCGAAGGATTGTGGAATCCCCTGGGGATGATTTCCTGATTTTTGCATTTTAATCTTCTTTGAGACTAAATGCGCGATACGAGACATGAAATAAAGGCAGTAATATTCGACCTTGGCGAAACGCTTCTTGACTTCGGTAAAATCAAAGCCACCCGGCTCTTCCGGCAGGGAGCGAGATTATCGTACGATTTTCTCAAAAGCTGCGGCCAGCCGGTCGGCTGCTTCGAGTATTACTGCTGGCGTAACCTGATCGCTCTGCGCTTCCGGCACCTCATCTCCAATATCACCAAAAAAGACATAAATTCATCGGCGTTGTTGCGAGGGATTGGAAAAAAGAAAGGGATAAAGCTCGATGGGCAGCAGTGGCGGCATTTTGCATGGCTCTGGTACGAGCCTCTGAGCAAAATCGCCACAACCGAACCGAAAATAAAAGAGACATTAATCGCACTTAAAGGATTGGGCCTCAAGCTCGGCATTCTCTCCAACACCTTTGTAAACGCCCATTCTCTGGAGAAACATCTGGAGCAACTGGGCCTGCTGGATTTTTTTACTGTCAGGATGTATTCGTACGAATTCGATTTTCGCAAGCCCGATGTTCGAATCTTCAAAATCGCCGCCCAGCGAATCGACGTAGCGGCCGAAAATATCATGTACGTAGGAGACCGCATCGACAAGGACATTATACCGGCGCTGAAAATCGGAATGCACGCCGTCCTGAAGGATGCCTACACAAACGCCGGGAAAACACCACCCAACGGGGCCTGGAAAATAAACCAAATCTCCGAACTGCCAACCCTGATTAAAAAAATCAACGCCGAAAAAAAGCCGTAACAGACACTGCTTGGTTCACAGGCCCGCCTTCTGTGTTATTCAGATTATTCTTTCGCTCCGTGCTTGCGGAGGAGTTCAACAATTTCTTTGTGACTTTGTTCAATAGCGATGTACAGCGGTGTCTGTCCCGATTTGTTCTTTGCATTCACATCAGCGCCTTTTGCAATAAGCAATTCGGCAATATCTCTGTGGCCCCCACGGACCGCCAAGTGTAGTGGTGTGCCCATCCAGTTCCCCATGTTCACATCGGCGCCATTTGCAGTAAGCAGTTCCACTATCTCCCTATGACCATTTCTGATAGCATTGTGAAGCGGCATCCAACCCCAGTTGTTCTTTGTGTTGACATCCGCACCCTTGGAAATGAGAAACACTGCCATATCCCTGTCTTTTCCAAGGCATGCCTGGTGTAGTTTAGTATAGCCAAAAGTATCATCTTTAACGTTCATATCTGCACCTTTGGAAATCAGAAATCCAATCATATCCAGTCGGCGCGCACCTAAAAGTGGTACTAAGCCATTATTGTCTTTGGCATTGACGTCGGCACCTTTGGCAACAAGAAAATCAGCCACATCATTGGAATTAGCAAGAACTGCCCAATGCAAAGGTGTGCAGCCAAATTTGTCTTTGGTGTTGACATCGGTACCTCCCTGCATAAATGTCTTAACCCTGGCTAAGTGTCCCTTGAGGGCAGCAAAATGGATAGTGTTAGGATCGGTCAATTTGGCAAGAAGTACCTCAAATACTCCCTTACTACCCTGAAAGGCTGCCCAATACAGCGGCGTACGCCCACCTGTCTTATCCTCAAGATTGATATTGGCTCCTCTGCTTATTAACAATTCGACAATTTCCTTGTCTTTCTCCCCCAAGGCAGTGATCGCCCAAGTAAGCGGTGTGATACCCATCTTATTGTGGACATTACAATCGGCTCCTTTGTCAACGAGCAATCTCACCATATCTACGTCATCGTTCAGAATCGCACAAAACAACGAAGTCCAATCTGCGAAGTCACTTGCATTCACATCCGCACCTTCAGCAATGAGTAGTTCAGCCACTTCTCTATGGCCTTTCTCGGACGCATGATGTAGTGCAGTCCATCCCCTCTCGTCTTTTTCATTGACATCAGCGCCTTTTGAAATCAGCAACTTGACCTGCTCGATATCGCCCTTTGTTACAGCCTCAAAAAGTAATTTAGTCTTCTTTGCTTGTTGAACGCGCTCCACCATCAGCTTTGTTGACGGGATAATCGTACTCGCCGGATACTCTTCGATAAGTTTCTGAAATGCAGATAATGCAGCATCAAACTGTCCCGCTCCGAAATAAGATTGCCCTATCCAGTATTGTGCATCCTGAGCGATTTTGCTTTTCGGTGACAGGCTTATTACTTTCTTATATTCGGCAATGGCGGCATCGTAATCGGCGAGTTTGCGCAGCTCGTTTGCTTTTTCGAAGCGCTGTTGAGCTTTTGTATCTGTCTCTAAAGCAATATCGGCGAAAATCAAAGACGATATTCCGGGGACGGTTGCCAAAATCAGGCATACTGTCAATGAGATTAATCTTTTGTTATTCATTTTCATTTCCTCTTATTTTCCGGCGCTGATAGACTGCGCCATATCCATTAATTGTGACATTTCGGTATTACCAATTAAAACATAAGAGCGAACATCATCTCTCCACGCAAGAATGGTTCCTCCGGCTTGCTCCTTGTTGCGATATACGGCATATTCTCTGAAATCCTGTCGCGATAGCCCACGCTGCCCGTCCAAAGGTTGTTCAAACAACGACACTGAATTGATACCATCAGTATAGAGCAATTGCATGGCATCCCGGCCCTCGATCCTTCTGATCTGCTCAAGTGAATAACCGGGAAAAAGCCTTGCGGGGGCATGCAACTCAAAATCAGCGGTTTTTCGCGCTTCGGAGAGTGTCAGAGTATGGCCATTGGAAATTACGGGTGCTTCGGGTGAGCCGATTTGGTTCTGAGAAGAAGGTCCTCTGACGATAATGCCGGGACTCATATATTCCGGCTCATCGTCAAAAGACTCGTAATACAGAATATCATGCGGACTCACACGCATCTGCACAGGCTGCGGTGCGGCCGGACTTGCTGAAGCATGTCGAGCTACGAGATCCCGGTGCTCTTCTAAATAAAAGTTGATGGTAGCGGAATCATCAGCGGGGGCCAGCGCAACATCCCGCCGCGACTGCTCCAGCTCATTTCTCAGGTCTTTAACTTTTCCCGACATAACAAAGAACGCCGCCCAGGAAGAAATGATAAGAAAAGCCGCTGCTATTTTACCTGCGTTGCTTTTCAAAATCATTATCCAAACATTTGTCCGTCCGGCAACCGTTTGTCTTTTCGATTGGTCCAGCTTTCTAAGCAGCTTTTGAAGAATACGGTCATGTATCCGGCCGCGGGACTCGACGGTTAACTTCTTAATTGATTGTTCTAAGTTTTTAGTTGATTTCATTTTTCTTCTTTTGATCAGATAAAAGTGTTCGAAGCTTATCCAGGCCGTAACGATACCGACTCTTGGCAGTATTGGTCGAGATTCCCTGCACGCCGGCTATTTCCCTGAACTTCATACCGCCTCGAAGATGCAGCATTATCACTTCTCGCTGCTCGTATGCAAGCTGCGCAATCGCATGATTCAAATCCCTTGCTTGTTCTCCGAAGATGGCATAATGTTCCGGCCCATTCGTATCCAAGACCGTCGCCGCCGCTTCATCCAATCCGCAGGGTTGCAAGTGTCTTGCTCTCAGCTTGTCACGTGCAAGATTTACGACGCAAGTGGCGAGAAAACTTTTAAGACTTCCGGCGAGCTTAAACTTCTCTCTGGACTCAATAAACTTGCAGAAAACATCGTGCACCACATCCTCAGCCGCGTTGACATCTTCCAAAAGAGCCGCCGCTAGGGCCAGCAAATAATCACCATACTTACGGTAAATCCGGCTAAGAGCTTGATTACTGCCGCCCTTGAATTTCCATATCAACAGCCTGTCTTCCAGCATTCAGTGCTTTCCCGACTAAATAAAGAACGTTCTTCGCTTATTACACGAATTGATACCCCGTTTTGGTTTATATATAACCAGAAGTTTATTCCCATTCTTATGGTTTTTACAGAAAAGAAATGAAAAAGGCCGAGCTAAGAACAAGCCCGGCCCGGGAACAGACATGCCCTCTCGGTCTTTCAGCTTATATTTTTGTTTGCGAACGGTCTCTGAAAAATAACGCACTTGTCCGAACTACCGGCGCTCGTAGTAAAAATCAAAGCCGGAACATCGCAGAGCTTTTAATCCCGCATGGGCCGCCTGAAATCTCTACATTAGCAAAGCACTTAGTTATCGTGGCAAACTATCGGGATCAAAAATTCCTTCAGGAAACTCTGGATCGGTATCGACATACAGTCTTATATCAAATTTTTTTTCCCGCATCTTCCAGCCGCTCCCACGATCAGACCAGGACTGCTTGTTTGTGGTCATTATCCGGCTCGGATACCAGTGACCTGTGTCTGTTCGGCTGAATTTGGCCACTTCCGTCACCAAGTATGGCTCAAAAGGAATATTGATAGGATCAATGGGCGGCACGCCGACTTGGCGAGTACCATACGGTGGCGGCACAGGATGTCTGAAACTCTCCGTGCGAACGCACATATAATCATGTTCAGGATCAATGTAATAAAGTGTTTTTTCAGCGGCTTCAGCCAACTTCGAGTCCCCGGTAAATCGCGGCTCGCTTGTGCTTTCTATGCATAAAAGACCGTTATCAATAGCATAATCATTTTCAACAAACGTTCCTGTGCGAATTATTGGCCAACCACGATTAATTAATCCGGTAGGCATTAAACCTGCTCCGTAGTGTGACAGAGATACCTTTTCGCTGATCCAGGGGTTGTAGTAATCACGATCAGCACGATAAACAATAGTGCCATCATTCAGTTGTATCCCATGTATTCCAAACTCATCGCTCATCGCTTTATTGGCCCAATCTAAAATTATTCTAAAATCATCCGTAGCCGGAGGTGTATCATTTTTCATGTATCTCAACTGCTCCAATCTTGCTTTAGTACCATTGGTATATATTACAGACACTACACAGCTGTTATCGCTTTCATTTTCCACCTCCACAACAATACGTAGTTGGGGCAGGCTCTCTCTCGCCGCACGATAAGGTTTAATGGCCTCAAGAAATTCAGGAGTTATTCTTTGTCCGATTACCTTGACTTTTGCATCACGTGATGCTCCGGCCTGATAGATGTCGGTTGGGCCGACTTGCGGATAGTCAAATGTAATGTTTGCTGTTGTGCTTTTGCCTAACTTCTCAGAAATCTGTGTGGCGCGCTTTGGCAAATGTGTCTTAACGTCAACCACGATGGATTGCTTAAAATGCACACTATTATCATCAAACGCATCTACATTAATAACCTTGGCTGGATTACCATCATAAATACTATCAATATATTCAATTGCGGCTCCTCTTTTTTCCAATTCTGCAATATCTCCAAGAATTAATTCGACAATGGAGGTATATGGATAATTAATGCCGGCGGATATATATCGTGTTGTCATCACATTAGTTTCAACGTCATATCGTTGTGATTTTATTTCATCTGTTGAATATTCTGTGAAATTGATCCTGCCGTTGTTGTACACTGTGATGTTTCTTTTAGGGTTAACTGAAGCCCAGCTTTCTCTTATCTCTGGCTCAACGACCTCAAATCCTGTGTTGAGTTCGTCATATTCCCAGGTCATGTGCATCCATTCAGCCTTTGCCACAGCAGCCATAACCTCAGCCATACCAAAAGCGGGGGCGCCGGTTTTATCCAAAAGGATGATCGACAGCGAAATCCCGACGATCATCACCGCCGCAGCGGCTATTTTTGTTATCTTGCTGTTCATAATTATTCTACAAATATTATACGGGAGGGCCGGATGTGAAATATACCTGTTTGCCGTTTGTGATTTGAAAATCTCGATTTCTTTCTTGTGCACTTGCTTCCATCTGTCGAATTTAAACTCTGGTCTGTCTCGACCGATGGCACGAGAGATTAGTTCGTCCAGCTTTTTGCTATTTTTGTCGGTTTTCATAATTCGCTCTCGGAAAAACCATTACGCTTCAGGTATTTTGCCATTTTTCGTTTTGCCCTTGCGAGTCTGCCGTTAACCGCCGCTCGTGAGATTCCCAGGATCGAGGCGATCTGATCGTACGAAAGGTTGTTGTAATATCGTAACACGATCAGCTCTTTTGCGGCGTTTGGCAGTTGCTCGATAGCCCGGCGAATCGCGCGGTTGTTTTCATCATCGTTATTCTTCTGGGCCACTTGTGAAAGATCTTCGGTGCTGATGTGTCTGGCCCTGGCTGCGATCATATCTTTGGCGGTGTTTCGGCAGATAGCGGCCAGCCACGGAGCAAATCTTGTCCTGTTCTTCAGATTCTTGAGATTTACGAGCGCTTTGGCTAAACTTTCCTGGGCTGCATCCTCGGCAAGCTGATGGTCCGAGAGGATAGAGTACGCGATTGCGACCGTCACGGCGTAATACCGCCGGCAAAGCTCGCCGAAATTCTCAATATCGCCGCCGAGGGCAGCTTCAACTAATTTTCTTTCTAAATTCTCTTGCACGTGCTAAAGATCAATCTCCGGTTTCGCCGATCAGCGTCCGTTATATAGTCTGGTCGAAGGGGAGAAAATAAGCGCGAAAAATATCCCTTTTATTCTTATTTTAGTTGTTATCGCTGCAAAGTGGCCACAAAAAGTCAATTTCTGGGGAAAAAGGGTAATTAAATCAAACTGACCGTTTTTAAGGCGAATGCCACAGTAAATCATGCAATGATGATAACATAGCACAATCTGTCATTCCCGCGAAAGCGGGAATCCACTAACTCCGTTTCGTTCCTGGATCCCTGCTCCCCGCTTTCGCGGGGACAAGTTTACACCTGCGAAAGCAGGTGCAGGGATGACAACCAGAATCGGTCAGTTTGAGTAATTAAGATTACTATTCATTTGTTTTCGCTCTGCGAAACGCTTTGTCATCCCGGCCGAGGTGGAGTTGAGTGGAGTAGCCTGCCTCTTCAAATTCCTCGTCGTAGGCTATTAGCGAAGCCGAACGGGCTCGACATGAAAACGCTATACACTGTATCTCCTCCAGCCGGTCTCAGGACTTTGTCTGTGGCCAATTGATCTTTCCTTCCGAGCATTTTGCATTCAGTGCCGTCTCACGGAGATTTTTTGGGAATTTGGTTGATATTTATATTTGAGCATCGTATAATATATATCTAACATATAATGTCGTATGTTGAATTGAGAATGGAAAATGAGGAAATCAAAAGAAGTAAAAAGGCTTTGTCATTGATTATTTACTATTGATTATTTCTTTTCTTCCGCGTTCACCCCGTGAGATAGCTTGTCCCTTAGGGGGCAAAGCCGGCATCTCATAGGATAAATCCGCGGTTTATGAAAAAAACAGGTGAAAAAGAGTAGAAAACGACGAAAAATATAGATTAGTTTGAAAAAACAAACCCAATTTATAAAAGGGCGGAATGAACACAAAAACCGTTAATACAAGGGTTTATGATAAATATAGCGGTTTGGACACTTGGTGAAAACAAAGCCAATTAAAAGCCAATCGCCGGGCTTTGGCCGGAAATTTATACCATAGGTATCCTTAGCTCTAAACTCTAAATCCGAAACAAGCCAAATAGGTCGTAATGACAGAGCCTGAAGCACATTTGAAAAGGGGCGATTTGAAAAAACAAAGCCAATTTGCGTCGACTCAAATAGGTGTAAGATCTTTTATAAAAGGGGATTATGGAAATAAAGTGGCTGGCGGAGACGAAAAAAACAAAGCCAATCAAAGCCAATTTCTGTACCGGCGGCCCGATTCATCGCTTATAATCATCCCGATGCTGGATGCCAGATACTCGATGCTCGTCGGGTATCAAGAAACGAGAATCAAGAATCGAGATACGAGACTATGACTGATGCAGCTTATCAAAAGTGTATAAATCCGGATTGCGGGGCGGAATTTAACTGCGGCCAGGCCATGTTTAAATGCCCTTCCTGCGGCGAATTGCTCGATATCCGCTATAACTGGGACGACATTTACGTTCCGAGTAAATTGAGCGAGTTTGCCAAACGCTGGGCAACCAGAGACAATCCGCTGGATTTCTCCGGTGTGTGGCGGTTCCGCGAGCTGCTGAACTTCTGTGAAGACGAAAACAAAATCACAATCGGCGAGGGCCAGACGATTCTGCAGCAAAACGACGCCGTCGCTGAATATGTCGATATGCAGCCCGGGTGTTTGTTTCTGCAGTACGAGGGGCTGAATCCTTCCGGCTCATTCAAAGACAACGGGATGACCGCGGCGTTCAGCCACGCGAAAATGGTCGGCACCGCCTCGAGCGCATGTGCATCGACGGGCAATACTTCGGCGTCGGTGGCGTTGTACGCCCATAGCTGCGGCGTCAAATGCACCGTGTTTATCGGCTCGGGTCGAATCGCTTTCGGCAAACTCAGCCAGGCAATGGATTACGGGGCCCAAACGATTCAGGTGCTCGGCGACTTCGATGACTGCATGAGGCAGGTCCAGGATGTCTGCACGAAGCTCGGACTGTACCTGCTCAATTCACTCAATCCGTTCCGGCTGGAAGGCCAGAAGACCATTATGTATCGTATCATCGAGGGGCTCGGCTGGGAGGTGCCCGACTGGATTGTGGTGCCCGGCGGAAATCTCGGCAACTCCAGCGCATTCGGCAAGGCTTTCTCCGAGTTGAAACAATTGGGCCTGATCGATCAAGTGCCGCGGATGGCGATAATTAACGCGACCGGCGCCGACACCTTGACCGACCTGGTCAATAACAAGAAGCTCACCTGGAATGACAGCCATGTTGACCAGGCAATCATCGACGGCTATTACGCCGATTTGACGGCTCGGAACTTCTCGCCGCACACGTGTGCCTCAGCGATAGAGATATCCCGGCCGGTTAATCTGAAAAAATGCCTGCGGGCGATCGACGTCTGCGACGGCGTCGTGCGGGCGGTTACCGACGAAGAGATTCTCGACGCCAAGGCGATTATCGGCAAACACGGCCTGGGTTGTGAACCGGCCTCGGCGGCGACAATCGCCGGCTTAAAACACCTCCGGGCCGAAGGGTTAATCGAACCCGACCAGCGGGTCGCCTGCGTATTGACGGGCCATGCGTTGAAAGACCCGGACAGAACGGTCAACTACCACAAGGACAAACAGGGGCAGTTCAGTAATCCGCCCATCGAGGCCTCGAACGACCTCGATGAAATTCTCAAGCTGATAAAATGAGCGAATGCGTTTATGTGATGCATCGGTGCGATTGCGCTTAATACTGTACCTGCCTGCGCCTGGCGGAGACCGTATCCGAGTATTTTTCGACCTGGGCAAGCAGCGCGGCGATGTCACCATCTTGGCCGTCGGCTGCGTAAGATTTGACGAACAACTGCTTTAGCTCTTCGTCGAAATAGCTGTCGAGCATGCTGTGGTGCAGCCTGCCGAGGTTCTTTATTTTCCGGCTCCTGCTCGTGACATTGCGTGACATTCGGTGCAGGTCTATCACGGCGTAGTCGTATTCGCCGTCGGTGTTTTCGGTGATATAAATGTGCCAGACATACAAGTCCGGCAGGCAAATATTCGAAGCGTGTATTTTACGAATGAATGCCGCCAGGCTTGTAACGATTTTTTCTTTCTGCTGTTGTTGGAAACCGTCCCAGTTTTCCCGGATAAAATCGGTCAGGCACTGAGACTGGAGTTCTTTGGTGACAAGAAAAGAGCTGTTCTCGATGCCGCAGGTTATTTTTTCGCCGAAGCATACGGGCCTGTAAGTTTCTATACCGTTGTCGAGAAGCAGCCTGATGTTTTCCCATTCGTACCGGGCTTGAGAACACGGCCGGCCGATGTTACGGAAACTGAATAGCATGTCTTTGAAATGTGGATGAGAAAAACGCTTCATGAAAAACTTTTTTTTCTGCGAATCCGAGCCGAGGCTGAACGTCACGACGTTGCGTTTCCTGTTTACGCCGATTGTTTCTGCCGGCAGGTTCTCGAAAAAATCGTCGAACGATTTGAGATTGAATTCGCCGAAAAATGCGGACCATGAATCTGCAAATACTATTCGTTTCACCTTACGTAATCCTCACTATACAAATGGATATAAAATTATTTTCTCTCGTAGCCCGGCTGGGCATGGAGAATTTCTATGAAAGCCAGCATGTTTTCCAGGGGGACGTCACCCTCGACGGCGTGTGCCGGGGCGAAGACATATCCGCCGTGGGCGCCGGCATCCAACAACCTTCTCGTAGCGCTGCTCACGTCTTTGACCGAGCCGTACGGCAGCGTTCGCTGCGTTGAAAGTCCGCCGTGAAATGCCAGCCGGCCCTTATACCTTTTTAGGATGTCGAAGACGTCCATAACCTCGGGCTGGAACGGGTTGAAGCAGTTAAGGCCGATATCGATAAGGTCGTCGAAAAGCTCGTCCACCTTGCCGCACGAATGTATAAAAACTAACTTGCCGGCATCTCGAACCTGCGAGTACATCCGTTTCAGTTCCGGGAAGATGAACTCTTGCCAGAGTCGCGGCCCCATCTGCAGACCCGTCTGCTGGCCCCAGTCGTCGCCGAAATAGACGGCGTCGATATCGTATTTCAGAGCTTCGGTAAACTGGGTGATGTTATAGTCGGCTATCGAACGCAGCAGCCTGCGGACGAAATCGGGATGGTCGAGGAAATCCATCATCAGGTTTTCCATCCCCCGAAGCGTCCAGGCCCGCTCGTACAGCGAAAAACCGATTTTGAAGACTCTGAAACAATCGGCGTATTCGGATAATTTCTCGGGTATGTTGACGAAGAAACGGTCGTCCAGGGGATCGGGAAAATCGTAGCCGGCAAGTGTGGGCTCCGGCAAAATACATCCTTTGACGATGCCTATGTCCTTGTCGATACTGCGATCCCAGGCCACGTCGAAGACGTCACGAAAACGCTCATTGCCGAGGTCGGTAAAAAAACCTGTGTCACTGCCCAGCTTGACAAAATGATTGTCCAGTACCCGCTCCAGATCATCCCGGCCGAAATGCTTTCGCAATTTGCCGGCCGCCTCCAGCGTAAAACCGCAGTGCCAGGGGACATACGGAACCTCGCATCCATCAATCGCCAGTCTGACTACTTGCCTCTTATTCATTTACCGGTTCCGGAACTGCGTAAACCTCGAGGTTGTTCTCAGGGCGGGATAAAGTTTCGCCCATTGCTTTTTCGGTCAGGCCGCTCAGGCGAATGTCGTCGCCGAAACGCTCGATACCGACGTTGTGCAGACCGGTAACCTGCGGCAGTTCGGCCATCGGCCCGGTTATGCCCATGCCGCCCTGTGCTCCGAGTATCTTCGGTGCGATATAAACGACAATTTCGTCGGCAAGGTTCTCCCTAAGGAACGATGTCAGTACGGCGGGCCC
>Ga0209121_10000681_pt1 | contig 35798 bp, 24 predicted proteins | sample Cruoilmetagenom3_FD_187292 | JGI IMG/M metagenome (GOLD analysis project Ga0209121, IMG submission 187292) | Oil polluted marine microbial communities from Coal Oil Point, Santa Barbara, California, USA - Sample 3 (SPAdes) (version 2) | ecosystem: Environmental > Aquatic > Marine > Oil seeps ... | reverse complement strand
TCCTTTAAAAGTGAATATTCCAACAGATAGTATTTTTTCCAATAAAAATATTGGTGGTTTAATCGGAAGTCTTTTCACTCAAAAAATTGAAGTTCAATATAAAGGAAAAATAAAGTATAAGGTTTTAGGTTTTTCACATAGTTATGATGTTGATGATACAGAGAATATTAAAATTAAGTTGTAAGTTTAGGCATAAGGCATTAGTGAAATAATTCCGTGTCACCGTCACCCTGAACTTGATTCAGGGGCTCATCCTATTAATTAAAATAATAATTATGTGATACTGAATCAAGTTCAGTATGACGCATTCTTTCAACCAACCAACAACTAATCCCTAACCTCAATCCTCACACCTTCACTGTGACTACTAAATTCAGGAGCGTACATACTTTGTATGGTGGTAATACCATTGCTAAAATTACCTGCATTATTTACACGTAAATCGTATTCAAAAACATACACACCTTTTGGTAAACGTTCCATAAAAAAGTTAGTTGAAGCATCTTTTGTGCTTTCGTAATAACCCAAACCATCTTGCCATTTGTAGTTAGATAAAACATTTATTGGCTCTAAACCACTTGCACGCATATCTTTCATATGTACAAATTCCATTGGTCTGTCCACTTTTAATTCAACTCTTACGGTGATTAAATCTCCAACTTTTAAATTTGAAGTTTCTGTAATTTCAGTCAATTCTTTTCCGGTAGCTGTATTTGATTTTAAGAATAGTTTTTTTGATAATTGTAACGGAGTTTCTGCCGAAGTAATTTTATCTAAATCTTCAAAATATTGCCAATACAATCCACCCCAAGCAATGCCATCATCTTTTTTAGAAATAGTAATTGTTCCCATTTCTGGTGTAATTTCGTTTCCATTCCAAGATGTTTTATAGTAACCCGTTCCAGCTTCAACTTGTACGTTTTCTAATTTTGAAGGTGCTATTTTTTGTGTTCCAACGGTAACTTCAACAGATTCATTTACACTTCGACTTCGCTCAGTGCTGGCTGTCAGCCAATCGCTCCCTTGTAATAATAAAGCATACACAGCTTCGGTTGTTGCTTTGGTTGTTTTCCATTGATTGGTTTGTTTGTTTTTTAATAACCAAACTTTCAAATTATCAATGGTTTCTAGATTCTTCGTTTCACTCTGAATGACACTTCCCACTTCTGAAAACACCTCAATTAATAATGCATGTGTTTCAATTGGCGATTGATACCAAAACCAACTTGGCGTATTTTCTTTCCAATACATTCCTAATTCTTGTGAAGTAATACTATTTTCTTTTAACGATTTTAGTATTTCAGAAGTAACTGTTGAATTGTTATTTCTATGCTGAATTAAAGCAATCATTCCTTTTGAATACAAGTTATAGTCTGTCCAATAAGTTACAGATTGATTGGTGTAATGATCTACTGCAGTTTTTACTTTTGAAGGAATTTCAATTTCAGAATAAAAACTACGCATATATAAATAATGTAATTGCGTATGACTTAAATGATTTTTCTCTAAATATTCTTTTTCAGCTTTTATCCCTTTCGTTTTTGTTTTCGCTTTGTCTCTAATCTTTTTGGCTTCTTTTAGCAACTTGTTGTAATCATTTAGAATTTCATCATCTAAAAATTTGACAGCTTTTATAATCATTTTTTCAGTTTCAGAATTTTCAACAACATTTAAGTGTTTTAAATGTCCGTAACTAGAAGCAATATGTTGAGTAATATATCTATTAGGATATTTACTTCCTTTAAACCAAGGGAAACCTCCATTTGAGAATTGTAATTCTTTCAATTTATTTAACGCAATTTCTTGCTCATTTTTCATTTTATTTAAATCGAATAGTAACCCAATTCTTTTCTTTTGTTCGGTTTCATTTTGAGCATCACGTAACCAAGGGGTTTCTTGAATAATGATAGATTTCAATTCCTCATTCTTTTCTAAATTCGAAACCAACGCTGTTGTTGAGCCCGTAGAAACATCACTTGTTTTCCATAAATTAAATACTTCTTGAATTCGAGGATTTGAATTTGCAATATGACTTGCCAAGGTATTTGCATAATAACGAGAGAAGGTTTGCTCTGCACATTCATAAGGGTATTCCATTAAATAAGGTAAACTTTGAATGGCATACCAAGCTGGATTAGAAGTGATTTCTAAAGTTAGTTTGTGGTGACTGAGCGTAGTTGAAGTCTGATTTTTTAGTGCTGAGTTGGTGTCTGAGGTTCTCGAAGACACCTTTTTTGAAGTATTAATCAATTTATCTAACGTAAATGTTTTTGTTTGATTACTTCTTACCCACATTGGCAGTGTTTCTGTAACCAACATTCTGTTAGATAAAATAGGTAATACATTCTGTTCTCCATCAGAAAATTCACCAGCTTTAGCCACAATTTTATATTGAACTGCTTGGATTCCTTCAGGAATATTCAATGTCCACTTTATATTAGAATTCCCTTTTGCGTCAACCATAAAATTTTGAGTGTTGGAGGCAGAGGTTCTCGAAGCCTTTTTTTGGTTGGTGTTTTCGAGTGACTCAGACACCAATTTATCCGTAATTTCTTCACCTGTAACAGCATCAGTTAAAACCAATTGTGCAACTCCGTTTAGAATTTTGTCCGACAGATTAGAAATTTTACTTGAAAACTGTAAAACGTCTCCTTCACGTAAAAAACGTGGTGGATTTGGCAAAACCATCAATTTTTTTTGAGTAATCGTTGTAAGTGTTTGTGTAGCCGTAGCCAACTCTTTAGTGTGTGCCAATAATTGCAATTTCCAACGAGTTAAGGCTTCTGGAATTGTAAAGTTAAAACTTACATTTCCGTCTTTGTCAGTTTTTAAATGAGGAAAAAAGAAAGCTGTTTCATTAAAGTTTTTTCTAATTTTAATTCCTGATAAATCTAGTTTTTCAGGTTCTGTGATTTCTTCTTTTTTCTCAGCATATTCAGTAACTACAACTTCATCAAGTGAATCTGGGGCTACCATTGCCATTTCTTCTATTTCCATTGCATCTTCTGCAACTTCTATTCCTTTACTTTTCATTGCTGCCATACCACGAATTCGAATAGTACTATTATTTCCAAAACGGAATCCAAACCAATTTAATTGGTCATATTTTTGTGTGTAGTTTTGATAATAATTTCTAGGTAAATTAGTGACTCTAAAATTGGTATTTCCATAAGAGTTTTGGCTATTCCAATTGTTATAGCTGTAATATGAAGTATGCTGAATTGGATTAAAATTCCAACTATGCGATTTAAATTCATCTAAAGAAACGTCGTACATGCTTGCTAAAATTTCAGCAGTCACTTTATCGGTATTTTCACCTTTAATTTTAAAACTCCAGGTTTCATCTTGTCCCGGTTGTAGTTTATCTCTAAAAGTCTGTGTTTCAATTTGTAAATCATTTATAGCGTGTGGTACCGGAATTTGAACCGTTCCGCTTCTAAATTCATTATAATTAGAAAAACTATATTTAATAGCAAACCCTCCTAAATCTTTTTTAGAAACAGGAATATTAATAGATTTAACTTCATTATTTAAATTTATAATTTGCTGACTTACAATTTCATGGTTCTTTTCAATAGCAATGGTAATCACCATATCATTTGAAGCCGAACCTAATGTAAGTTTTACAACTTCATTGGGTTTATACGTGTTTTTATCAGTCGAAATTTTAAATAATTGCTTGTCTGCTATTTGTGGTTTTTTTGAATTGAAAACTTTAAAACGTTGTTTATCTTCAACTAATTGGTTGTATTTATCTTTGGCTTCAACTTCAATAATATAGTTCCCAACTTTCCAGTTTTTAATCTTTTTTAAAGTAATTTCTTTATTAACTTCAGTATTAAATTCTGATTCAAAAACCTGATTTCCTTTCTTCCAATTTGAAATATTATTATCTTCATTGGTATAGGGTTCATGAGGAAATAGCGCTGCATATTTTTCTTTTGAAATTTCCTGATAATCAGGAGTATTCCAAGGTCTTGTTCTTAAAACATTTTGTGGAGCTTGTAATTTATAAATTTTTAAAACTCCTTTTGTTGCCACAAATTCACCATTTAAATTCGTCGATTTTAACCCTATTTTATGGTTTTTTTCTGAATTGTCAATTTGCTCATTAATTGTAGTAGCTATGGTTAGCATATGATAACCAACTTTTACAGTAGTAGTAGCACTTCTAGTTTCACCATTAATATCGGTTACATCAGCTTCAATTTCATAAGTAAAAATTGGTTTATTGTCTTCATCTACACTTTTATCTGGAATGGCTTTAAAGGTGATTTCAAAGTTTCCTTTAGTATCAGTTGTGGTTTCTCCGTGTGTAATTTCCATAGCTTCCGAAGCGTTAAACGAAGGTCTGTACCAATAAAACCAACGTGGATACACGACTTTTCTATGAACTCTATAAGTTACTTTTCCATTGGTAATAGTACTGCCTGCGAAAGCAATAGCACTTCCTTTTACAGTAACAGAATCATTAACTTTAAATGTCTCAGTTATAGGTTTAAATTCGGTTTCAAATTTTGGACGTTTGTATTCCTCAACAGAGAAATAGTGGTTTTCGTTAAAATTACCTTTTGTACTTAATTGTAAATGGTAATTTCCTAATAAGCCATTATTTGGCAATACAAAGTTTCCACTTGTAGATCCAAATTCATTAGTATTTAAGTCAATTTCCTTTATTTTTTCATTATTTACATTATATAAAGAGGCTGTGACTGATTCATTGTTGTAAGGTGTTGATTTATCTCCAGCTTTTTCAATAAAAATAGCTTTAAAATGAACCGTTTGACCAGGTCGGTAAATACTTCTATCGGTAAAAATAAATGGTTTAATTTTAATATTTTCACCTTCATTTATCTCTGCTTTTGGTCTTCTGTTTTCATTTAAATAGTAATTTCCAAAAGACGCTTTTTCATTGTTAGTTTCAACAGAAATAATTACATTTCTATGATAACTATTCGTTTTAAAACGAAACTCACCAAGTTCATTCGTCGTTAATTTTTTTGAAATAGACTTATTGTATCGCCCTGTATTGTAGTTTTTTACACTTATGTCAGCATTGTTATAAGGTTTTCCAGTATTTCTATCAATAACCTGATAAATATGTTGCTCGTTATCATTTTTTTGAACGATTGAAATATTAGTACCTTGAACTATTGTAGTGGCATAAATTGCTTCTTTGTTTAGTTTTTTAGTAGGGGAACTAACAATTAAAAATTTGCCATTTTTTAATGCTGGAATTACAATTTCGGTTGAATGCTGTTGGTAATCTATTTCGTTTTTAAGAACATTTTGGAAAGCATTTTCTTGGGATAATTTTTGAATAAAATCAACCTTATCAGTATTGTCGTATATTTTATTAAATGCTATAATTTGAGAATCATCAATGTTATAAATTGTTGTAAATAGTTTGTCAATATTTTTGTAGCGGATTAAAAATTTACTCGGTTTATTACTTGGAATATGTTTTTCGGTAGTTAAATTTAGTGTAGGTTGTAAAATGGAAGCTATTAAATTAGTGCATTTTTTTGCGCCTAAACTTTCCGGAAATTTATCAAGAGCCTTTTTACAAATATCTAACGCTTTTGCGTTTTTAAATTGATGCTCCTTCGCTGTTTTAGAATTGTAATTATTTGCCTCATTTTTGTATATAGTTGCAATTTCAAAATCAACCAATGTAGATGCTTCGTGTGTTTTAAATTCACTTTTTAATTTTTTTAATTGATTGAAATAAATACTATCAATAGTTGAAAAATGAGCGTTTAGTTTTACAAATTTTAAGCGTTCTAATTCAACTGAAACAAAGGCATTTGAATTTTTGTTGTTGTGATGTAATGAAATTAAATTTTGATAAATTTTGAGTGCATTTAATTGAAGTGAAAGAGAATCGTTTTCCGTTTCATAAATGTCCGTTTTTAACTCATAATTTCGTTTAAAATCTTGAACTGAAACTTCAAATTTATAAGATGGTTTTGTAATGGAAGTTTCATTTGTTTTATAAAATGTTAAAGCATTGTGTGCTATAAAATCATATAAAGTAGGGCGGTATTTTTTTGAACCTTTTTGAAGGTGTAAAATATCGTTAAATTTATCTAAATCTGTTTGTTGCAAGAGCAAACCATTTTGTAACGAATTTTGAAAATGTGTATGAACTTCGTAAAATAGAGTTTCCAAATCCCAAGTTCTGAAATCGGACACTGAGTTTCTCGAAGTGTCAAAATTTGTGTCTTCGAGCCCCTCAGACACCACTTTAGTACGTTTATAAAATTTATAGCGATTTTGTTGAAAATATTGCCAGTATAAATTTGCCAACACACTTTCTAATACGTTTTTAGTTGGTGTATTTGCTAACTTAATTTCATTCTTAAAACTATTTATAATATTTAACTGAGCATCTTCCTCTAGAGTTAAAGCAAATTTTGATTTATAAAGTAAAGCTTTAGTAATTTGAGCAGAATTATCTTCTTCTTTTGCTTTTTTATAAATAGTTTCAACCACTTTTAAAGCAGATTTTGGTAGTGCTTTTGTTTCTAATTCTTGAATTTCTTTCCAAAAACCACTATAGTTTTCGTATTGTTGAGCTTTTGAGATGTTGGAAAATAGAATTATAGACATTAGTGTTATTGCAATTTTTCTCATTGTTAAACTATTTTGTATTCAAATCAAGTCTCTATAGTAGCCTATATAAAAAGGATTGATTTGTATTTAAATTTATAAAAATATATCTGCTATTTTGTATTTTTAAGCATTAATTTTGTCGAATGAAAATACATTTTATAGCTATTGGAGGAAGTGCTATGCACAACCTTGCAATTGCTCTACTTCAAAAAGGATACCAAATTACAGGAAGCGATGATACAATTTTTGAACCTTCAAAGTCTAGGTTAGAGAATAAAGGTTTATTACCGAATGAATTTGGCTGGTTTTCCAAAAAAATCACGGATGATTTAGATGCCATTGTTTTGGGGATGCACGCTAAAGCTGATAATCCTGAATTATTGAAAGCTAAAGAATTAGGATTGAAAATTTATTCGTATCCAGAGTTTTTATACGAACAAAGTAAAGAAAAGACGAGAGTTGTTATTGGAGGTTCTCACGGAAAAACGACCATAACTTCAATGATATTGCATGTGCTAAATTATCATGAAATTGATGTTGACTATATGGTTGGAGCGCAGTTAGAAGGTTTCGATACCATGGTTCATTTAACTTCAGAAAATGAATTTATAGTGTTAGAAGGCGATGAATATTTGAGTTCTCCAATAGATTTACGACCTAAATTTCATTTATACAAACCAAACATTGCTTTGTTAAGTGGAATTGCTTGGGATCATATTAACGTATTTCCAACTTTTGAAAATTATGTAGAACAGTTTTCAATTTTCACCGATTCTTTAACTAATGGTGGAATTATGGTATATAACGAAGAAGATGTGGAGGTTAAAAAAGTGGTAGAATCTTCTAAAAATCCAATTAAAAAATATCCTTATTCAACTCCAAAATATACCATTGAAAACGGTACAACTTTTATTGAAACTCTTGATGGTGAAATACCTCTAGAATTTTTTGGCAAACACAATTTACAAAATATGGCTGGAGCGAAATGGATTTGCCAACATATGGGAGTTGGTGAAGAAGAATTTTATGAAGCTATTGCAACTTTTAAAGGAGCTAGCAAACGCTTAGAAAAAATAGCTGAAAGTAATTCAACGGTTGTTTTTAAAGATTTTGCCCATTCGCCAAGTAAAGTGGAAGCAACTACCAAAGCAGTTAAGAATCAATATTTTGATAGAAATGTTTTGGCGTGTTTAGAATTGCATACTTATAGTAGTTTAAACGCAGATTTTTTAAAAGAATATGAAGGAACATTAGATAGTGCTGATGTTGCCGTCGTATTTTATTCTCCACACGCAGTAGAAATTAAAAAATTAGAAAAAGTTACTGAACAACAAATAAAAGTAGCTTTTAACAGAGAGGATTTAATAATTTACACGAATCCAGAGCAATTTAAATCCTTTTTATTCAAACAAAATTTTGAAAATACAGCTTTGTTATTAATGAGTTCTGGCAATTATGGAGGTTTAGATTTTGATAAATTCAAAGAATTGGTAGTTTAATATGACAACTATCATTCTAGTTTAATTTTATGGAATCTAAATTATGATAGTTTTTAAAATATAAGTAATTTTGAATAAAAGATTAAATTATCTTTTATTATTTATTTTAAATGCAACTTATGATATCAGATTCTAAAAATAATAACATTGTTTGTTTAGATGTTCGTCCTATATTAAGTGAAGGAACGGATCCTTTTAATGCAATAATGGAAACCGTTAAAAGCTTAAAAGAGGAACAAACACTGCAAATAATTAATACGTTTCAACCACTTCCTTTAATTACTAAACTAGAACAAAATGGCTATAAATCTTGGACAGAACAGCCAGAAGCTGGTGTTTTTCATACATTTTTTGAAAAGGACAGAAAAGTTAAAAAAGCAATGGGACCTATTTTAATGGAAGAAAATTTAAAATTTGATACAATCTATAAAAAGTTTGTTGGAAAATTAAAAAGCATCGATGTCCGTCATTTAGAAATGCCCGAACCCATGACCACTATTTTAGAAGAATTAGAACAGTTACCTGATGGTTTTGCATTATTTGTAGACCATAAAAAAGTACCTCAATTTTTATTACCTGAATTAGAAGAAAGAAATTTTGAAATTCATTATGAAAAAAGAGATTTAGATCATTTACAATTATTAATTTTTAAGAAATAAACTGCTTTGAACGGATTAAAAACGAATAATGCGCCACATAGTAGTGTTGTTGTACCGCATTTTATATTTGGGGCGATTAGCTTTTTTATAGTTGCAGTTATGTTAGTGCTTTCGGGTGCTGGTTTGTTAGAAGTTTATTTTAATACCAAGTTAATTGCCATAACACATATGGCAATTTTAGGTTGGGCAACTATGATTATTTTTGGCGCTTTGTACCAACTAATTCCTGTTGTTTTTGAAACAGCTTTGTTTAGTGAAAAACTAGCCAAAATTACTTTTTGGATGACAGCTTTCAGTGCGGTATTTTTAAGTTATTCTTTTTGGGTAGCTTCATTCTCAATGTTATTGCCATATGCTTCGGTATGTATGTTTGTTTCTTTGTTACTTTTTGTAATAAATGTGTTGCTTTCTTATAGGAAATCTGAAATCAAAAACTGGTCGTCTAAATTTGTTATAGCAGCCATTATTTGGTTATTGGCAACGGAACTTTTAGGAACTTTAATTGCGTTAAATTTTAAATTCAACTTTTTAACAGAAACACATATTCATTATTTAAAAATTCATGCAACTATTGGTTTAATAGGTTGGTTTTTACTATTAATTATAGGTGTAGGCTCCACATTAGTTCCAATGTTTTTAATTTCTCATCAGCTTAATCACAACAAATTAAAAGCTTCATTTTACTTAATTAATGTTGGTTTGTTAGGTATTGCTATTAATTGGTTTTTAGTAAATAGTTCAATCTTATTAGGAATTTGTTGGTTAATGGTTGCTATTGGAGTATTATTTTTTGTCTCATTTATTTATGATTCTTACAAAAAAAGAATGCGTAAAAAATTAGATATTGGTATGCGGTATTCTATGTTAGCCGTGGCTTCAGTGCTTCTACCAATAGTCATTAGCAGTGTGCTTATTCTTGGTGTTGATGTAGAATATGAATTGTTATCTCGAATTATCGTTTTTTACGGATTTTCAATTCTATTTGGCTTTATAACTACCTTAATTTTAGGGCAAACTTACAAAACACTTCCTTTTATTATATGGTTAGAAAAGTATAAAAAATTAGTTGGAAAAACCAAGACTCCTTTGCCGCGAGAATTGTATTCAGAAAAGATAGCAAGTATCCAATTTTATCTGTATTTGGGCTTCATAATTACCATGCCAATTGGAATTTTATTAAATAATTTACTACTTGTTAAAGCTGGTAGTATAGCTTTATTGGTAGTGGCAATTTTATATAATATAAACATATTAAAAATTATTTTACACAAAGTAATACCCATTGAAAATGAATAAAATTAAAATCGCTCAATTTGAATTGGCAACTTTAGAATTGTTAAAAACAGTAATGGATCCTGAAATTGAAATAAATATTGTTGATTTAGGATTGATTTATGAATTGAATTATGATGGTTCAGAGAAAATTAATATAGTAATGACATTTTCAACACCCGCTTGTCCGCTAGGGGAAACCATTATTTCAAATATTAAAGAAACCATAAAACAAAAACATCCAACTTTTGAAATTGCTGTTGATGTTGTTTTTGATCCTCTTTGGAATAATAGTATGGTAAGCGAAGAAGGTAAAAAAGCTTTAGGATTGTAAAATTAGTTGTAGTTAAAACGACTATCCTTTTTTCCAGAAAAATGGCGTAAATAAAATTAAAACTGTAAATAATTCCAACCTTCCAATTAACATTAAAAAGGAGCAAAACCATTTAGCAGGAATTGATAAATGGTTGAAATTATCAACAGGACTCACACTTCCAATAGCAGGACCAATATTACCCAATGAAGAAGTAGCAGCTCCAATTGCAGACTCAAAATCTAATCCAAAAAATGTTAAAATAACAGAGCTTGTGATAAAAATACCCATGTATAAAACAAAAAAGGCTAAAATGTTGAATACAATATTTTTATGAACCGCAGCGCCATCATATCGCACAGGAATAATAGCATTTGGGTGTAATAATTTTTTGAATTCTAACACACTATTTTTTAAGATAATGATATGTCGTACAATTTTAACACCACCACTTGTTGATCCTGCTGAACCACCAATGAAGAATAAGGAAAACATAATCATAGTTCCTAAAGAATTCCACATTGTAAAATCAGCGGTTACAAAACCAGTGGTAGTTACCACTGATACTACTTGAAAAGCAGCATGTCTAAAGCCACTTTCTATTTCCCCAAAAGGTTTCGGATGATTTATACTAGTAGCTAAATTTGGATCTTGAAAATTTGTTATAAGTATGGTTAAAACGAGCGTAATTGTTATAACGCCAAAAAAGTAATATTTAAATTCTTCGCTTTGAAAAACTTTGTACACTTTTCCTTTTAAAGCAAAATAAGTTAAAATAAAGTTTGTACCGGCAATGAACATAAATGCAGTTACAATGTATTGGATAACTGGCATTCCATTATAGTGTGCCATACTTGCATTTTTTGTTGAAAAACCTCCTGTACTCATCGTTGCCATTGCGTGGTTAATAGCATCGAACCAAGTCATTCCTGCAATTTTTAGCAAGAAGAATTCTGTAAAAGTTAACGAAAAATAAATTAGCCAAAGTCTTTTAGCCGTTTCAGTAATTCTAGGGTGCATTTTATCGGCTGACGGGCCAGGAGCTTCTGCCATAAATAACTGCATCCCTCCAATTCCTAAAAGAGGTAAAATAGCGACCGTTAAAACAATAATTCCCATACCACCAATCCAATGTGTAGCACTTCGCCAAAAAAGGATTCCTTTTGGCATTGATTCAATATCTGTTAATATAGAAGACCCAGTTGTTGAATATCCTGAAATTGTTTCAAAAAAGGCATTTGTATAATTTGGTATTGCTCCTGTAAACACATAAGGCAACGTTCCAGTAAAAGAAAGCATTAGCCAGCCAAAAGTTACAATAATATATCCTTCCTTTTTACCTAAGCTTTTTGAAGCTTTGCGATTAAAAAACCATAATAAAAAACCAATTAATATAGTAGTTAAACCTGCAATTAGAATTCCTTCCTTTTCGGGCTCATGATGATACATGCTAAACGGAACGGCAATAAGCATAAACAAACCATTCATCATAGATGTTAATCCTAAAAAGCTGATTATAATTCTAAAATTGAGATTTTTCATAGGTGTTAATTGAAAAGTTTTTCAACTTTATGAATTGCTTCGGGTAAGCAAAATACAACAGCTTTATCACCAGCTAAAATTTGAAAATTTCCAAAAGTCATCATTGCAACTCCATTTCTAATTACACCCGCAAATACTGCTTTTTTGGTTAGTTTTATATCTTTTACTAAGTTTTTTGTTACAGGAGAATTTTCTTGTACCATAAACTCTAGAACTTCAGCATCCACATTGTGAAGATTGGCAAGTTTTAAAACCTCACCTTTTCTAACATGTTTAAAAATTGCACTAGCTGCAAGTAATTTTTTATTAATTAAGGTATCAATACCAATGGTTTGGGAAATATTAATGTAATCCATATTTTCAACCAATGCAATGGTTTTTTTCACACCTTTAGATTTTGCCACTAAACAGGACATAATGTTTGTTTCTGAATGACCAGTAACAGCAACAAAAGCGTCCATTTCTCCAATGTTTTCTTCTTCTAAAAGCTCTACATTTCTTCCGTCTCCTTTAATAACCAAGGCATTTGGTAATTTTTCGGCAGCATCAAAAGCTCGTTGTTTATTAATTTCAACAAGTTTTACATTGAATTTCTTTTCGCACAAATTTCTTGTTGCTTTTATTCCAATTTTACTTGCTCCTAAAATCATTACATCTTTAACTCCAAACTTGGTTTTACCCATTAATGTATATAAACTTGAAATACTTTCTTTTGGTGTTGAAAAGTAAATTTGATCATCGGCTTGATAAACCGTATTTCCTCTTGGAATGATGGTTTCATCATTATTTTCAGGCTTAATGGCTATCGTGATAAAATCTACTTCAGAAAATTTTTCTCGTGCTTGTTGAACCGTTAAACCAATTAAAGGAGAACCGTAATCTAAAGTACTTCCTAAAATATTTAAAGTTCCATTTTCAAATTCGATAGTATCATTAAAAGCCGATTGTTGTAAAAGCATATTAATTTCCGCAGCCGCTAATTCTCCAGGGGAAATCATAAAATCAATTCCAATTTCTTTAAAATCAACTTCAGATTCTTGATTGAATTCGTGACTTGAAATTCGGGCTATTGTTTTTTTTGCACCTAATTTTTTAGCCAAAACAGCAATAGTAAAATTGGTGTTTTGAGATTCGGTTACAGCTAAAAAAATATCGGCTTTATCAATATTTATTTCTTTTAATAATTTAATAGAAGTGGCGTCACCTTTTTTTGTAATCACATCAATATGACTACTTGCATATTCCAACTTTTCTGCATCGGTGTCAACTAAAAAAATATCTTGAGAATCGAAAGAAAGTAATTTGGCTAAATGAAAACCAACATCCCCAGCACCCGCAATAATAATTTTCATATGTGTAAAGTATTTAACACAAAGATATTACTCTTATCTTTGAAAAAAAAATATTGTTATGAGTTATGAAAAAGAATCGTTTTCGATTAAATCTTGGGCTGAAGATGATAGACCTCGCGAAAAACTAATCTTAAAAGGTAGGTCGAGCTTATCGGATGCTGAATTAATTGCCATTTTAATTGGTTCAGGATCGCGCAAAGAAAGCGCAGTTGATTTGTCAAAGAAAATTTTAGCATCGGTAGATAATAATTTAAGTAAACTGGGTAAGCTTTCTGTAAACGATTTAATGAAGTTTAAAGGAATAGGCGAGGCCAAAGCAGTAAGTATTATAACAGCATTAGAATTAGGTAGAAGGCGAAGGTTGGAAGAAGCTCAAAAAAGTTCCAAAATTACAAGTAGTAAAGATGTTTACAATTTAATGCAACCAATAATAGGGGAATTACCTTATGAAGAATTTTGGATAATTTTTGTAAATAATTCAAATACAGTTTTGTTCAAAGAACAGCTTAGTAAAGGTGGCTTAACAGGAACTGTTGTGGATGTTCGAGTCGTTTTTAATAAAGCAATTAAATTGTTAGCTACTGCCATTATTTTGTGTCACAATCATCCATCAGGAAAATTACAACCAAGTATGGCTGATAAATCCATAACAAAAAAAATAAAATTGGCGGGAGAAACTTTAGATATAAAAGTGCTAGACCACTTAATTATTACTGAAAATGCTTATTTTAGCTTTGCCGATGAAAGTTTGATGTGATTTTTAGTGAGAAGTCAGATTAAAAAAAAGATCGAAGATGGAAGACCGAAGACGGAAGAAATTAAAACTGGTGGCTGAGCGGAGTCGAAGCTAAATAACTTTAACAGCGACTAAACCAATAAACCCTTAAACAACAATAAATAAGTGCTTTTAGTTTATTCACATAAAATTACACCGAGACTTACATATATTTTTAAACATTTTTTTGTTAGAATTTTACAAATACCAGTAATTTTCACAACTAAGGTTGATGAGTTTGTGGCTCATAATGGTCCAAAAATCACCTATACAAATAAACCACTAGGATCAGAGTTTTTTATTAGAAGTCAAGGTTTATTATTTGAACAAGGTATAAATGATGTAGAAGTGAATGTATCAACTTGGGATGATGTTCCTTGTTTTTTTTATGAAGGTGAATCTTCAACAATTCCTTTTGATATTTTTTCGGCAAGTTTTTATTTAATAACCCGTTATGAAGAATACTTACCACATGTACAGGATATTCATGAGCGTTTTCCAGCAGATGAGAGTTTAGCTTTTAAAAACGATTTTTTAGAAAAGCCAGTGATAGATATATGGGCTTTTAAATTTTTAGAATTGTTGAAAGAAAAATTTCCCAATTACGAATACAAAGAACGCGAATTCACTCAAATTTCAACTATCGATGTTGACACGGCTTTTGCGTATAAGCATAAAGGAATTGTTAGGTCTTTAGGTGGATATTTAAAAGATATTTTTCAGTTTAATTTTTCAAATTTATGGAATAGGTTGTTGACCAACTTAAACTTTAGAGCTGATTATTACAATACATTTTCTAAAATTTTAGCCTATAAAAAAGAAAAAAATATAAACACTTTGTTTTTCTTTTTATTGGGTGATTATACCACTTATGATAAAAATATTTCTTTTTCAAATAATAAGTTTAGGTCATTGATAAAGTCAGTGGCTGATTACACTAAAATAGGTCTTCATCCATCTTATTTTTCACTTAAAAATGAAGAGAAACTAAAAAAAGAGAAAAAACGATTAGAAGGAATTACTAATACGCCAACCGAGTTTTCTCGTCAGCATTATTTAAGACTAATTATTCCTGATACCTACCAAAGTTTAATAGATTTAGATATAAAGGAAGATTATTCGATGGGATTTGCGAAAAGAGCAGGTTTTAGAGCAAGTACTTGCACTCCGTTTTATTTTTACGATTTAGATTTTGAAATTCAAACACCGTTAAAAATTGTTTCATTCGCCTTTATGGATGTTACTCTTAAACAATATATGGGTTTAAATAATAAAGAATGTTTAGACAAAATTTTAGAGTTGAAGGAAGAGGTGAAAAAGGTAAATGGGACTTTTGTTAGCTTATTTCATAATGAAACTTTAAGTGAAAACCTATATTGGAAAGGCTGGACGCCTATTTATGAAGAAATGTTGGATGCTTAATAAGTATGATTCAGTATATAAAAAGAAAAAACCTAGATGTTGATAAATATGACAAATGTATTCAGAAGTCATTAAATTCAAGAGTTTATGCATTTTCTTGGTATTTAGATATTGTTGCCGATAATTGGGACGCGTTAATATTAAACGATTATGAGGTTGTAATGCCGTTACCTTGGCGACAAAAATATTTTATAAAATACATTTATCCGCCAGCTTGGACACAGCAATTGGGAGTTTTTTCTTCGGAAAAAATACAAAAAGAATTAATTTTAGATTTTATAAAATCGATTCCCAAAAAGTTTAGAAAAATTACAATTCAATTTAATTCGGAGAATAGGTTTATTCATGAAAATTTAACTAAAAGGATTAATTATATTTTGCCGTTGAGTGGGTCGTATGAAGAAATTTATAAGGGATTTAATAATAATAGAAAACGAGATTTAAAAAAAGCTAAAAAAAATAAATTATATATCAAAGAAGTTGAGATTGGTGAGTTAATAGCGGTTGCAAAAAGCAATTATTCTATTTTGTCTTACACACAAAAAGATTATGATAAGCTAATAAGATTAATACAAGTTGTAAATAAGGTAAATAAAATTACTTTATTAGGCGTGTTTTCAAAAACAAACGACTTTTTAGGAGGAAGTTTATTTTTTAAAAATAAAAATAGATTAACCTATCTATTTTCGGTTGTAAATAAAAAAGGTAAAAAAGAGAAAGCAATAGGATATTTAATAGACAAAATTATTAATGATAATTCAAAATCTAACTTTATACTCGATTTTGAGGGTTCTATGAATGAGAACATCGCAAAGTTTTTTAAAACTTTTGGAGCTAAAAAGGAAAACTATAGTTTAATTAAACGTATTCGTGTTTTATGAAATTAAAAATGTACTTCATAAAATATGCTAATTTGTTCCCTTTTAAGGTTTCCTTTTTAATGAGGTTTTATCACCGGAAAATAATATTCCCATTTTATCATTCAGTATCAAATGACCCACAAGATTTTATTCGGCATTTATATAAAGTGAAAACTGAAGAAGAATTTAAGAAAGATATTGAGTTTCTATTAAAATATTTTAAACCAATTTCAGCTAAAAAATTCATGAATTGGGTTGAGAAAAAAGAAAATGTTTCTGAACCATCATTTATACTTTCATTTGATGATGGTTTAAAATCAATTTTGCAAGTGTCGCAATTTTTAAAAGAAAATAATATTCAGCCTATTTGTTTTTTAAACACTGATTTTATTAATAGTAAAAAAATATTTTATAGATATAAAGTAAGTATTTTAATTGATAGAATTAGAAGTACAAACTGGTTAAATGAGCAAACTAATATAATTTCAAAAATTATTAAAGAGGGAGGATCTAAAAAAAATCTTATTAATTGGTTGTTAAACGCTAATTATTCGCAAATAAACACAATAGATAAATTATCCGATATTTTAGAAGTATCATTTAAAAATATTTTGAAAGAGGAAAGTCCATATTTAGACGAAAATCAAATTAATAAATTAATCAATGATGGCTTTTATTTTGGAGCTCATAGTTGTTCACATCCAAATTATTCGTTGTTAAGTAAAGAAGAACAGCTTATAGAAACTTTTAATAGTATTAAAGATGTTCAAACTAAGTTTAGTTTAAATTATAAATTCTTTTCATTTCCATTTAATGATCTGTTTGTTTTTAACGAAGTCTTTAATAAATTAAAAACTGAAAATGTAATTAGTTTTGGAACTTCGGGGTTAAAAGACGATGATTTAGAAAATAATTTTCAAAGAATTCCAATGGAATATAACGAAAAGTATTCTGCAGAACAGATAATAAAAGGGGAGTTGGTTTATTATTTTTTTAAGAAAATTATTGGTAAACATAAAATGCAAAGAAATGAATAATTACTTTTTACATAAGAAAAGAACTCCAGCATTTTGTAAGCCAAACTTATCAATATTAGTTTGTGTCAGTTCATTTTTATAATCATAAGTTTTAACTGTAAAACCAACTTTTTCAGGTCTTTTAATAAAGTCTTTTCCGTACAATCTTTCTAAATATGGTTTGCCGTAATATTTTTTACGTTTTACATCATTTAAAATTGAAGGTTCTTCATAAGTTTGTTCATATTTTTTGTGAATATGTTCTAAAATAATTAATGTACCTCCCTTTTTTAATACTCTGTATAATTCTTCTAATGCTTTTTTTTCTTGCTTTACAACAGATAAAACATGCCCACAGATTATTAAATTGAAAGAGGAATTTGCATATTTTAAACTAGTAATATCAGCCTGATCCATTGCTAAAGCAGGGTTAATATCACAACTCAAATATGTTATATTAGTATTATTTTTTAAGAGTTTTTCAATAATTTTTGCAGGAGCGAAATGTAGAACTTTAGTGTTTTTTTTTAAGAAATCAGATTTATTTAAAAAAGACCAAAGCATTCGTGTTCTTTCTAAGGAATTGCACCAAGGGCAAGCCGCATTTAATCTTTTAATTTTAGTATCTCCATATGGAAGAAACTCAGAAAAATGTTTGTTACAACAATTGCATTTAATATTATCACCTTTATATTTTAAAGAGATAATTTTTCTAATAAAAATTTTAATTGAAATTCTTGTTTTTTCAGGTATTAATGATTTATATATTATTTTTATATACATTATTGCCAAATATATTACATAATATCAAATTGAATTAACATAAAACGCTCTTAAATTGAAATTGGTGTGATTTTTTGTATAAATTTCAATTTTAAAAATAATTTAATGATAAAGGAATCTTTTCTAAAAAAAAATAAGGCATTTAAATATTTTAAAATCTTAGTTTTTGGAAGTTCAGCATCATTTATTATTAACGCAATCAGTTTGTATTTTTTTTCTAAATTATATAGTAAAGAGCAATTTGGTGTGTATGCTTTATTTGTTTCCTTTATAACGTTAGGCGCTATACTAAGCGCTTTTAGATTAAATGATGTAATTGTACTTCAAAAAACAAAAAAAGAAGCGGCTTATATTAGTTATGTATGTACAAAAATAACGTTGTATTTCTCAATACTTATATTAATTTTCACTACTAGTTTTGGCTTTCTATCAATTTCTTTTTTTAGTGCTAACTATAAAATTTGGTTCTATATTTCAGGTGCGTTATATTGTTTATCAATTATTGGTATTTTCTTAGCTTGGAATAACAAAATTAAGAGATATAAAGTAATTTCTGTATATAGATTAATTCAAGCCATAAATCTTGCAGTTTTTGGAATTTTGTTTGGTTTTTTTAATATTGAATTAGGCTTGATTTTAGCTTATACCATTAGTGTAGTTATTTCTTCAATTTATTTATGGGTGAAATTCAAGAGCTCTATTAAGATAGTAGAGTTAAAAAAGATTACTGTTTATGGTATTAAACTAATTTTACTTAAAAATAGAGACATTGTAAATTATTCTTTTGGATTAAGTTTTTTTACTACAGCTCTTAAAACGCTTCCTAATTTTATATTAAACTCTTTTTATGGGAGTGGAATTGTAGGTGTTTATGATATGAGTTTAAAAATTTTAAATATTCCTATAAACTTAATAAGCACAAATATAGGAGAGCTATATTATCAAAAAGGGAGTGTTTTTCATACCAAGTATAAATTGAAATTTAAAAAATTGACCGTAAATTCAATTATGATTTTATTTTTAGTTGCTATATTTTCTTATTTGCCTTTCATTCTTTATGGAGAAGAATTGTTTTCTATTTTTTTAGGTAATAAATGGGCTATAGCAGGGGTATTTAGTGAGGTAATGTCACTATGGTATATCATCCTTTTTACCACCTCTCCAATGGCTTATATTTTTTATATTAAAAGAGAATTATATAAATTATTTTGGTTTATTTTTATCTCGTTTTTCGTGAAAATTTCAATTTTGTTTTATTTAGTAAAATTCTATGCAGAAAACGATGTTATTTATCTTTACACTTATATTTGTATTAGTTTAGAATTATTGCTATTGTTAAGTATTATAAGAAATACATTTAAAGATAAAAAAGATATAAAATAAATGAAACACATCAATCACATATTTTTTGATTTAGATCATACACTTTGGGATTTTGAAAAAAATTCAGATTTAGCTTTTGAAGCAGTTTTTAAAAAACATCAACTTAATGTAAACTTGGCAAAGTTTTTGAATTATTACAGACAAATAAACTTTGAATATTGGAAACGTTATAGAGAAGAAAGAGTTACGAAAGAAGAGTTGCGATATGGTAGACTAAATGACACTTTTACAAAAATTAAAGTTGAAGTATCTAGAAGTGTTATTGATGAATTAGCAATAGATTATATAACTGAGTTGCCAAAGAATAACCATTTATTTGATGGTGCTCACCAAATTTTGGATTATTTAAAGCCTAATTACGAATTACATATTATAACAAATGGTTTTAATGAAGTACAGTTTAAAAAACTTGAAAATTCCAAGATGACTAATTATTTTAAAGAAATAATAACATCGGAAGAAGTTGGTGTGAAAAAACCGAACCCTAAAATATTTAATTTTGCTTTAGAAAAAGCAAATGCAACATTCCAAGAATCACTTATGATAGGCGATAATTGGGAAGCCGATATTATGGGAGCTAAGAAAACGGGTCTTGATGTTATTTTTTGTAATTTTAACAACGAACCTGTTTCCGAAAGTATAAAATCAATAAATCATTTATTAGAAATAAAAAAATACCTTTAAAATGCAAAAATCCATTTTTTCAACACTAGTTTTAATATTGTGTTTTTCTACTCTTTTTAGCCAAAGTTTAGATTCTTACAAGTATATTTTAATTCCTAATCAGTATGAATTTCAAAGAAGTGCTGACCAACATCAAATAAATTCTTTAGTTAAGTTCTTGTTTAATAGAGCCGGATATGAAGCATTTTTAACAAGTGATGAGTTACCTCAAGATTTAAGGAATGATCATTGTTTAGCGGCAAAGGCATTTATTGAAGTTAAACCAAGTATGTTAAGTGTAAAGACATCGGTTCGTTTAGAAGATTGTTTTGGGAAGCCCATTTTAGTTACAAAAGAAGCTAGATCTAAAGAAAAAGATTATCAAAAAGCATATCACGAATCTATTCGAAGAACGTTTGTTGAAATAGAGGAGTTGACTTATAATTATTCGCCTTACAAAAAAGAAACAGCAGTTCTAGAAAAAGTTGTTGAACCTAAGAAAATTGTACCAAAACAAATCGAAGAAGAAGTTATTTTAAAAAAAGAGGTGAAGGCAATTGAAAATTTGGAAGATAAAAAAGAGGAGAAAAAAGAAAAACTCACCAAAACTAATAAAGAAATTAAAAAGAATAGGATAGGAGAGCCAGAAGAAAAAATTGAAATGATAAAAATCAAACCTGAAATTTTTAATCTCGTTGGAAATTATGAGATTGAAGGTTGGGGAAAAAGCGAAATTATAAAAAAAGGGGACGAGTTTGTAATTAAAGGTGGTGATGAAAATTTTGAATTTGCAACCATTTATAAAACATCAAAACCTAACATTTATATAATTAAATGGGTGGCTTACAAACAACCACAACTTATGCAAATAGATAGTAATGGCTCGCTAAGAGTAGATGCAAAAGATGGTGTTAAGTATTATAAACGAATCTAGTAATTATACTTCGTTTTCCATCTATTTTTAAGAAATACTCGTAAGTTTTCTTCTCTCGGGTTTTTACCAGGTTCAAATAGCTTTGTATCCCTTACTTCATCGGGAAGAAATTCCTGATTTATAAAATTATTTTCATAGTCATGTGCATATTTGTAATTTTTACCGTAATCTAAGTTTTTCATAAGTTTAGTTGGTGCATTTCTGAGGTGTAGAGGAACAGATAAATCACCAGTTTCACGAACCAAGGCTTGCGCTTTACCAATAGCCTCATAACTTGCATTACTTTTTGGAGAACTCGCTAAATAAATAGCACACTGACTTAAAATAATCCTTGATTCGGGAAAACCAATAGTAGCTACAGCCTGAAAGGTATTATTAGCCATTATTAATGCGGTTGGGTTTGCGTTTCCGATATCTTCCGAAGCCAATATTAACAATCTTCTTGCAATAAATTTAGGGTCTTCTCCTCCTTCAATCATTCGAGCCAACCAGTAAACTGCTGCATTTGGATCACTTCCTCGAATCGATTTTATAAATGCAGAAACAATATCGTAATGCTGTTCTCCCGTTTTGTCGTATAAAACTGTATTTTTTTGAATTTTAGAAAGCACTAACTCATTTGTAATTTTTATTGGTTCTTTTTCAGAATTAATGACCAATTCAAAAATATTCAATAATTTTCTAGCGTCTCCTCCTGAAACTCTAAATAGTGCTTCAGATTCTACAACTTCAATATCTTTTTTAGCAATAGCTTCATCAAATTTCAATGCACGTTTTAAAAGCTCTTTCAAATCTTTTTTATCAAAAGCATTGAGAATATAGACTTGGCAGCGTGAGAGTAGGGCAGGAATAACCTCAAAACTTGGATTTTCAGTGGTTGCACCAATAAGTGTTACCCATCCTTTTTCAACAGCACCTAATAATGAATCTTGTTGTGACTTACTAAACCTATGAATTTCATCAATAAATAAAATGGGATTTTTTTCAGTAAATAATCCACCACTTTGTTTTGCTTTTTGAATTACATCTCTAACATCTTTTACTCCAGCATTTATGGCACTTAACGTATAAAACGGGCGTTTAGATTCTTTTGCAATAATATTGGCTAAAGTAGTTTTTCCAATACCTGGTGGTCCCCATAAAATAATTGATGGAATAATTCCTTGTTTTATGTGGTTTGTAAGTGCCCCTTTTTTTCCAACCAAATGTTGCTGACTAATATAGTCCTCTAATTTTTTTGGTCTAATACGTTCGGCTAATGGAATATTCATACAGTAAAAATAATAAATATTTGTGCTAATTTTTTGAAACTGACATTATTTCATAAAACTATTATTTGGACTTATATTTGAATAGTATTTAGACTATGGAAAATCAACTATTTAAATATAATAAAAGAGTTCATTTAGTGCCACTAATAGCAATTGTAAGTATTTGGTTAGTATATATTTTTGAAATTAAGTTTGGATATAATTTTAATAAATATGGTGTGTATCCTCAAAAACTATCTGGGCTTAAAGGAATTATTTTTTCTCCTTTTTTGCATAGTAATACAAAGCATTTAATAAATAATTCTGTGCCCTTAGCTGTTATGCTTAGTAGTTTGTATTTTTTTTATCATCAAATAGCTAATAAAGTGCTGTTTTGGGGCGTAATTTTATCTGGGTTTTTAACTTGGGTTATTGGAAGGCCATCTTATCATATAGGGGCAAGTGGTGTTGTTTATTTTTTAGTAAGTTTTATTTTTTTTAGCGGAATTTTCAGAAAGTATTACCGTTTAGTTGCAGTTTCGTTAATCGTAGTTTTTTTATATGGAAGTATGGTTTGGTATATTTTTCCTGTTGAAGAACAAATTTCTTGGGAAGGGCATTTATCAGGTTTTTTAGTAGGGTTGCTGATTGCATTCTTCTATAAAAATAAAGGACCTATTCCAAAACCATTTGAATTTTCAGAAAATGAGGACTTTGAGAAATTATTTGATGAAGATGGAAACTATAGCCCGCCAAAAGAACCAGTTAGTGAAGAAGAAATAGAGTAAAATACTTTATTTTTTTATACAAATTCTAAACTCTACTAAAGCCTTTGCCTAGTAACTTCGTATAAAAAAGCTCCACACGCAACAGAAACATTTAAAGATTCAATAGAACCAAGAAGTGGTAATTTAGCTTTAAAATCAACAATTTTTAAAACAGAAGGGTTAATACCCCTATCTTCTGAGCCCATAATAATGGCAGTTGGTTTTGTTAAATCAACATTGTAAATGAGTTCATCGGTTTTTTCAGTTGCCGCAACTGTTTGAATCTCGGCTGCTTGAAAATGAAAGATGGCGTCTTTTATATGGTCAACTTTGCAAATAGGAATGTTAAAGGCGGCTCCTGCAGATGTTTTTATAGTATCAGCACTGATTGGAGCATTTCCTTGTTTTTGAATGATGATTCCGTTAACACCAGTACATTCTGCAGTTCTAATAATTGCTCCAAAATTCCTCACATCCGAAACTTTGTCAAGCATTAAGAATAACGGTGCTTTTTCATTAGATGATGTAGATGTTATTAATTCGTCCAAATCAACAAAATCAATTGGAGAAATTTGTGCAGCAACACCTTGATGATTGTTGTTTTTTGAAAACCTATTTAATTTTTCAATTGGTACATAACTTGTAGCAATATTATTTACTTTAATTAATGAATTTAATTCAGAAAATAATGAGCCTGACAGTCCTTTTTGCAAATAGACTTTACTTATTGTTTTTCCTGAATTTATAGCTTCAATTACAGCTCTAATACCAAATATTTTTGAAACTTCGTTTTCCATGCTGCAAATGTAACTATATTGTTTTAATAAAAAAACCACCTAGAATGAGGTGGTTTTTTTATGTTTAATCTAATTTAAATAGATTTAGTTTGTGTCAAATGCAGTGGACTCACTAGCTCCAAAGGCTCCACCACCTGTAACCTTAACAGTACCACCCATAGTTAATGTGTAAGAACCAAGATTAGTTCCATCATCCATACCATCAGCATAAGCATCAGTAAAAGTTAAAGTGTAATCTCTTCCGCTACACAATGTAAGATTTTCAGAAACAGGAGTTTGACCTCTAGCATAAGAACCTGTAGGTTTAGATGCAACTACACCACCTAAAGAGTCAGTAATTTCCCATCCGGTTTCTTCAGCATAAAAATCAAATGTAATATCTAATGTTCCAGTTACTTCAGTGCAATTTTGAACGTAGTTAAATTCCATTGGTGCACCATTGTAAAAATCTGTCGAACCTTCAAAACTAATTACTAAACTGTTAATACCTATACCAAGATTTGTATCAGATAAAGCTATTGTGAATGTTCCTTTATTAGCTCCTCCAGGTACTGTAACAGAAGTAGGTACAGAGTAAGAATTAGCAGCTGCAGCAGAACCATCTACGATAATATTATAAGTTCTATCAGAACCAGTTTTATTTGTAGTATATACATTTACGTCAAGTGTACTTGATCCTCCCGGATCAACACCAGCTGAGTAAGATGTAGTTTCAAACGAAACAAAATTTGTTCCTAAAGCTTTTGTAGAATCTTTTTCACATGAAGAAAAAGATATTATAGCTACAGAAGCTAAAAATAAATAAATATATTTTTTCATAATTAATGTTTTTGTTTATTTAGAGTAAGCTTATAAAGGTTTATAAACTTACTCATTTTAGTTTTAATCTATTTAGTCAATAAATGGATTGTTTTGAATCTCAGCACGAGGAACTTCAAAAGTTAATCTGTCATCAGTATGAGGTACAGACAATCCTGCGTGGAAAACATGATTAGAACCTCTAGTCATAGTTTGTTTGTTTCTCTTCATTGATAAATAGCTTTTTCCTTCACCCCATAATTCAATTCTAGTTTGAAGAACTACTTCATCTAGTAAATCGCTACCTCCAAGTCCATCAACATATGCATAATCTGAAGCATTAGAAAATCTTTGAGATAATAATTCTTTTAAACGAGATTTTGCAGCTCCATCTTGGCCTTCTTTAGCGGCCATTTCAGCAGATAATAAGTACATTTCAGCAACTCTCATATAAACATAATCATCTTCAATGTTTCTTTGTCCACCAATTACTCTACCAGCATTATAAAATTTGTTACGAGGTTGTAAACCATTAGCTGTATCAAACTGTGTTTTTCTAATGTCATTGTCATTTATTTGAGCAAATAAACCGTCATCAATACCTTTTTTATCTCCAGCCCATTGGTAACTGTAGGTAAATACATCCATTTGACCCCACCAAGAAACTAAATCTAATCCATTAGCTAAAGTAACATCAAATCCCCAAATCCATCCTGGAGTTGAAACATCAGAAAACCCACCAACTACTTCAGTAATTGACATTAACGGATAACCAGAAGCAATAACTTCATCAGCCAAACCTTTCGCTAATAAATTTGAAGCACTATCACCTTTTGCTGCATATACATAAGCAAGTAAAGCTTTTGCAACATCAGCGTTTACACCAGTCTTATTTACTCTTTCAAAACCACTTAAAAAAGTAATAGCAGAACTTAAATCTTCTATCATAAAATCAAACACTTCGCTCATTGGAGCTTGTGGAAGTACTGGATCAAAGGCATCTTTATATAAAGGTAAAACAGCTTCAGAACCGTTATATTCTTTTTGATAAAACTGAGATAAATAAAAGTAAGCATAAGCTCTTAATGCTTTTGCTTGACCTAAAGAATGCTTTGTATTAGCAGATTCTGGAACAACATCATTACCACCTAATGAGTTTACTACTAAATTAGCAGATCTTATTACTCTGTAATAATATCTCCAAGGCATATAATTATCATTATTTGAATAATCAACAGTTGATTGCAAGTTTGCAAAATCACCATATCTGTTATAGTTATTTGCAGTTAAAGCTAAATCTCCAGATAAAAAGTCTGTCATTATATCATAACCCTTTTGGCCAAAATCTTCATGACTTGTAGTTCCCCCAGTCCCAGTATTAACCATCATAGAGAAAATACCGTTTAGGTTTGCATCTAAAATAGCTGGGTTTAATTGTCCTGATTCACCAGCATCTTCTACATTAATAAAAGAAGTTGGGCTTGTATCTAAAAACTCTTTTTCACAACTAAAAAATGTTGCAAATACTACAAGAGCAAATACTGTTTTTAATAAATTAATTTTCATTTTTTTAATTTTTTAAGTTATTTATATTTTTATACGAACACCAAGAGTAAATGTAGATAAAGGATTGTATCTATATCTAGCTGAAGAACCAACTAAAGAAGCTGATGGATTAAATCCTTTTCTTTCACTTAATAAAAATAAATTATCTCCTGATACCCAAATATTTAGATTAGAAATACCTGTGTTATTTAATATCTTAGATGGTATCGTATAACCAACTCTTACATTGTTTAAGGCTAAGAAATCAGATTTAGTTAAAAAACGTGTAGAACCACGGTTAACATTTACGTTTTGATTACTATATAATCTTGGCACATTTGTAAGGTCTCCAGGATTTTGCCATCTGTCTCTAATATCAATATGGTAGTTGTTACCACCAGCTTGACCATTATCTAACACACTTGCATAGTTACCATCATATCCGTATCCTCCCATACTATAAGCAAATTGAGAACTTATATCGAAATCAAATACTTTAGCAGAAATTCTAAATGCACCTCTAATTTTAGGAATCGCTGATTTATCGATGTATTTATTAGTTGCTTCTGTATAAACACTAGTAACACCTTCTTTAATTTCAGCGTCGGGGTTTCTAACTACATATTCATATAAATCTTGAATCTCTTCACCAGAATCGAATGCATTATTTGAATTGGCATCTACATAATTTGTTTCCCAAAGAGGGTCACCATTTGCAGCATTTACACCTAACCATACTGGCATATAATAATCATATCTACTGTGTCCTTCAGCTCTACCAAAGTTTCCGTCAATATCAATAATTTTATCTCTACCTTCAGAAGCATCAAATGGCATTTTTGTAATTTCATTCTTTAGCATTTCTCCGTTAACAGATAAATCTAATTTGAAATTTTCTTTATCGATAAGGTGACCTGTTAAATCAAATTCAAAACCTATGTTTTCAATAGAACCATCATTAGCTGTATTGATAGCATCACCTGTTGATATCGGTAAACGAACATCAAATACTAAGTCTTCAGTATCCTTGATATAGAAATCAAGAGCACCATCTAATTTATTGTCAAATAATCTAAATTCCGTACCTAATTGATACATTTTACTTGCTTCCCAAGTTAAATCAGCATTTTCTCTAGCTCTTACAATTAAAGAAATATTACCATCTAAGTTATCTATATCATATCCGTTTTGTCCAGAATAAAAAGATGCACCAGCTTGGTCTCCTTGAATACCGTAACTAGCTTTTACTTTTAAGTAATTAATAAATTCTGTATTTACTAAGAAGTCTTCTTTACTCATTATCCAAGATGCACCGGCAGACCAGAAAGTACCCCATTTTTCGTTAGCAAATCTAGAACTTCCATCTCTTCTTACTGTACCTGAAAAGTAGTATTTGTTTACATAGTTGTAATTAACTTGTGCAAAATAACTTTCTAATCCTGTTTCTTCAGTATAACCTGAAGGGTCACTACCGTTATTAATATAGTTAGAAGGATTGTCTAAACCATTTACTAAATTTACAACAGTATTTTTACTAATATATGTACGGTCTCTTTCCCAATCATTTGATTCGTGAGCTAACAACGCTGATATGTTATGATCTCCAAAACTTTTATTGTAATTTATCATTTGCAAAAAGTTTTGAGTTAAAGCTTGTCTTTGTTGCTTAAATAAAGAACCACCTTGTCCAGCAGCAGAACCGTAGAAAGGATTGTTTATGGAATTATCTGTAAAGCTATAATAGTTTGCTGCGTATTTGGCAGTAAATGAAAGATCGTCTGTAAATTTAACTTTAAAAGAGAAGTTACCATTTACAGAGTGACGCATATTTTGACTTAAATCATAATTAGCATCTGCAATTGCGTTTGTTAAACCTCCAAATCCTCTGTTAGAACCATAATCATATTGATTTCCTCCATAATAAGGATCGCTTACAATAGCACCAGATGCGTCACGTAAGAATAATGGATAAATTGAAGGAATATTATCAGTAAACCAAAAAATACTTCCTGAATCTGAAGATTGTCCATTTGCAGTTTGCTCAGCATAAGAATAATCAATATTTGCATTTGCTTCTAACCATTCTGCAGGTTTATGAGTTACGTTTAATCTTGTTGAATAACGTTGATAATCAGAGTTTACTAAGTATCCTTCATCATTTAAATAACCAAAAGAAGAAAAGTAAGTTGTATTGTCGTTACCACCACTCATACTTACGTTAGCTTCTAATCTGTTTGAAGATTGAAATCCGTAATCAGACCAGTCTTCAGGATTGTATTTTCTTGTAACTCCTGATCTTACTGTACCTGTTGCAGGATCGATTAAATCACTAACATTAGTGATGTTCCACATATTATAATCTGGGTGAATTCCAGCTCCAGAGAATAAATTATCGTTTGCGTAAGAAGCAGGATTAGCTGCACCTAAATATTCTCCTGTATTTTTTAACCCTTCCCATGATAGGCCAATATATTCTTCTTGGTTAGTAATAATATCATAAGCAGGTAATAATCTCTGGTTAATACCAGTTTTTACTTCTACATTAATGTCAGAAACACCATTTTTACCTTTTTTAGTTGTAATAACAATTACCCCATTGGCACCTCTAGAACCGTAAATTGAAGTTGCAGTTGCATCTTTTAATACAGTAGTAGATTCGATATCTGCTGGGTTTATATTACTTATACTGTTAAGGTATGGTACACCATCAACAATATATAAAGGATCACTGTTACCATTAATGGTACCAAAACCTCTAATTCTAATTGTTGCAGCACTACCAGGTTGTCCTGAACCATTAACTACAGTTACACCCGCAACTTCACCAGATAATGCTTGTGAAATGTTAGATACTGATTTAGCTTCTAGATTTTCCGATTTAACTGCAATTGCAGAACCAGTAAAGGCTTGTTTAGTACTTGTTCCGTAACCAACAACAACAACTTCTTCCAATAGGTTAGAGCCTGTCATAGTTACATTAATCGTATTGTTTGTTCCAACAGTTTTTTCAGTGGAAGTCATACCAACGTAACTAAATACCAAAACATCTCCAGTATTAGCTGTTATAGTATATTTACCATCAAAATCTGTTTGAGTACCACTTGTAGTACCTTTAACAATAATACTTACACCAGGTAGCGGTCCAGATTCATCCGAGACAGTCCCTGAAACTGTTTTTTCTTGGGCAAATGTAAATTGCACCATAAACGCTAGTAAAAGCGTTAAGATTCCATTAAACTTTGTTTTCATGTTAAATTTGTTTGAATTAAATTTTTATCAAAATTCATAAAATTACCTAACTGTTTAAATAATATTCTTATTGAAGTTACATAATTCCGAAAGTTAACTTTATGTTATATACTATAGATGCTATTATGTATTTGGGTTGCGTGTAAAAATGTTAATTTTTAAGTAGATGGCAGCTAATATATTACGTTTTCAAACTGTGATAAAATTCTAAAATCGGCACTAAGTCTGATGCAGATTTAATGATAATACTATTATCATTAATATATTTAATAATTTCTTGTTTTTCGTTTTTTAAAGCTTTTAAAATTGACGATTTTGTTGCATTTACTTTAATATATTGTTGGGATTCATCTAGAATATAAATAGTAGTATTTAAAATATATTCAGCACTCTTTGTTGATAAACTACTTGAAGACCATCCGCTAGAATTAGGGTCTTTTAATATTTTTTGTGATTCAAGAATAACAAGGTTGGAATTTCCTTTTACAAGCTGGTAGTGTTTATCATTTTTTTTTTGCTTTTTAAAATCACTTCCTTTAATTTTTATAAAGGAATAATCTTTTTTTTTAGAATCGGATATAATAAAACCAGCGTAATCTAAAGGATTAATAACAAAAATATCCTCTGATGATTGGTTATTTTTAAAGGTTAAATTATTTTTTTGAATATCATAATTCAATAATTTCTGTTCGCTCAAATCCCCATCTAAATCAATGATATAACCACTTTCCCAATTATTGAATAAATAAGGGTGGCCTTTTACATTTCCTTTTTTAGAAGTGTAGCCATCACCAATAGTTGAAGTGCCTCGATCACTTTGTGAAGTAACTATTAATGTAAAGCATAGAAAGAAAAATAGTAGTAATTTTTCATGAATAAAGTTTCATAAAACACATCAAATACTATTCCAAGATTGGTTTTGTTTTATTAAAGAAAGTTTTAAACTATTTAAGACTAAGTTTTATGAAGACAAATAAAAATCTCCGAGAGTTTTAACTCTCGGAGATTTAAATAAAGAATTGTATAACCTGTAGCGGTTATTTAAGACTAGTCAATATCATTTAATTTGGACAAGAGTTAGTCATTGTCAACACACTTCCAACAGTAGGAGTAGGCCCGCCTTCAAGTACTAAAGTTCCGTTTCCATCATAAATTTGGAAAGTAACCTCTTCGTCCCATTCTCCACTATTAAAACTAACTTCAACTTCGCTTCCATCAGGAACAGGAACAGCTTGAGAAAATGAGGCTCCATCCAAGGTATATTCACCTCCACTAAAACCATCAAAGGTAAAAGAAAGAGAAGCTCCATTCCATCCGTCACCATAGGCATCTTGCATTTCTATAGTCCAATTACAAGGTGTTCCGAAAACAGTAATGTCAAGATTAGCTGCATCGGAAGTTTTTCCATTAAAAGCCTGTTCATATACTGAAACTGAAACCGGTTGGTCAAATTGATTAAAAGAAATATTAATTTGATCTTTTCTTCCTTCTACAGGCTGCATGTTAGCTCCAGCTACATTCCAAATATATTCTGACCCACCTCTATATGGGTTTAAAGTATAAGTATATGTATCACCTACGAATGCCACAGTTTCACCATCTATTCCTTTAACTATTGGAATAACTTTTGGTGCATCATTTCCATAGTTGTCATCATCATCACAAGATGTGATTACTATACTTATGGCTAATAAAAAGCTTAAATAAGCAAACTTGTTTAAAATATTTTTCATTTTATTAATTATTTTATTTATTTAATTATCTATCTCCAACCACCGTTAGAATAATCTTCACCAGCAACACCTTGAGTTCCTCCATATGTATAATTATCAGCAGGAATAGCCTCCAAAGCTTTACCAGGTACAGGGAAGTGTAAGATAGTTCCTTGTTGTAATAAATCTTCTTTTCTCATTTCAAAGAAGCCTATACCCATTCCTGTAAATGAGAATTCAATCATTCTTTCGTAATGTATTGCATTTTTAACATCATTTAAATCAGCAGCTACGTTTGGTAAATTTCCTCTTGAAACTCTGGTACCTGCATTTATTATGGCAGCAGCTCCAGCAACATCTCCCGTATATGCAAGAGCTTCTGCTTTGTACATGTCATTTTCAGCTTTTGAAAACTCTGTTACATTTTCTGTCCAATTCGTTATATAGCTATCATATCTACTATATCTATAACTACTAAAATGATAAAGTCCTCTTTCAGGTCTAAAAGAATTTGAGCCTAAATATTCGAAATCCGTTAATAACCTTGCATCATCAGATGTAGATTCTGCTTGAAAGCTAACTCCTGCCTCCCAATAATCAGGAGCTGTAGGATCTAACATATTTACAATTCTCATATCAACTCTTGCCCAACCTGGGAAAATAAGATAAGTTTTAGGAATTAAATCATACCAAGTGACATCATCCATATAGATTTCAAAATCACTTGACAATCCATTATTTGTATAAGTCAAAACTTTATTCCAATCTAGCGATGCTTTTTGAGTACTATTTCTTACATTACCAACTAGCATACGTGCACCCATACTATTCATAAACTCAACTAGAGAATTGTTTGCTCCACCGCCTCCTGGCAACCAAGTTTCTGGAACTGATACATTGTTATTTTTAGAAATGTTAATGGCTTCATCAAGTTTACCTAATGCAAAAGACATTGCATCGGCATAGCCTGTTGCACCTTCACCTACAATTCCTGTTTCATCTGACAACCATACTTTATCAAAAACTAGGGCTAAATATCCAATTGATAATGCTTGCCCAAATTTTGCAATTGCTTCAACCTGTGGAGTGTTCTCAAATTCAGTTCCATTAACTACTGCTAAAGCAAGTGTATTTGAATCTGATAAAACAGAATACATTGCATTAAAATAGGTGTTTGTTATGGTTTGATTACCATAAGAACTTGTATTATTCCAAGCAGTTCTAGGTTCGCTAGATGTATCTCTCATTGCAAAGTTACCCCAAGAACAGGTTGAAATATCTGCCATTGTTGCAAATGCAGCTCCAGGTCCGTAATAACTATGTGAGCCCAAAAACCAGTTTTGTATAATTGTTCCTGCAGTAGCAGTTAGCGCTACTGGATCTGAGGTCAAAATTTTGTCATTTGGATTTTCTAAATTTTCTACTTCTAAATCTGTGGAAAAATCTTGACAAGAAACCGCAAATAGTAGTACTGCTAGAATAGAAAATAGTTTGTTATAATATTTCATCTTTTAAGTCTTTTTTATTAAAATTTAAATTGTATAGATAAAGAGTAAGACGTTTGATTAGGATATACTCCATAATCTACACTAAAATACTGTTGCGTTCCAATATCATAATTTGCAATTTCTGGATCCCATCCTGTATAATCAGTAAATGTTAATAGGTTGCGACCAATTAAACTTAGCTTAATTTGATTAAAAAATCCATTTGCTAAAGATGATAGTTGATTATTGTCAAATGTATAAGATAAAGAAGTTTCTTTTAATTTTACAAATGAGCCATCTTCAACCCAAAATGCATTATCCTGGTTAACATCATAAAGTGATCCATAATAAATTCTAGTCTTTTTCTGACTATCAGGTTTCCCTGCTTGGTCAACAATAGCATTTCTTTCACTAATTGTTGTCCATTGACCATTTTTATTATAAATATCTCCTCCACCTTTCCAGTCCCAAAGCATATAAAAATCGAAATTTTTATATGAGAAATTAGAATTTATTCCAACTCTAAAATCAGCATTTTGATTACCAATTTTTTCAATAACATCTACTCCATTTTCATCTACTTTTATAATAGCCTTTTCATTAGCAGTACCAATAGCATCAGCTCTAACAACAACACCATCACTATTAACAACATAATCTCCAATAGAGTCCCCATCAGGTAACTGGTTTTCCATTGTTGATAAATCGGTAACAAAACTTCTACCAAACATAGACCCAAATTCAACACCTTCTCTAAGTAAAAACATTGAACCATCTGCAGGGCCAACAAATTGTTCAGGCGCATTTAGTTTAGTAATTTCTGAATTAGATTTTGTAAAGTTTATACCTAAATCCCATGATATGTCATCTTTTTTAATAATTTCTGAATTTAAAGTAAGTTCGAAAGTATTCGACTCAAGGTCACCAACATTTTGCCATTGTCTATTTTTTCCTGCATTTGCTGGTGAGAATAAGTTTACAATCATAAACTGATCAGATGAAACTTGATTTGAATATGCCATTTCTAAAGAAAATCTATCTAAGAAACGTGCGTTTAATCCAATTTCATTTTCAGTTGTTAATGAAGGTTTTAAATCTGGATTTCCTTTAATTCTATCGGTAGAAAGTGAACCACCATTAATTCCTGTTTGTTCATATTGCCAACTAAACCCAGGTCTTTGACCAGATGTTCCAGTAGCTATGTTTAATTTTAATTCTTGTACACCAGGAATATCAATATCTTCAGTAATTCTATATGCAGCAGATAATCTATAGTAACTATTCCATCTTTCATTTTCACCAAATAAAGAAGAACCATCTCTTCTAAATAATCCATCAAAAATGTATCTGTCTCTATAAACAAATCCTGCAATAGCAAACATGTTTTGAGCTCTTACATTTTCAGAATGAGAAGAAGATGTAACATCAGAATTATTGAAATTATCTAAGGTAGGTAGTCCAGAGAATAAATAATTTTGACCAGAAGCATCAAATTGCTCGTAACTTCTATCTTCCAAAAGGTAACTTGCCTTTGCTTTAACATCTAATTCACCAAATTGGTTAGAATAATTTAAAGTAGCTTGTGCCTTTTGTGATAGCTGATGAGAACTAGTTTTAAACATAGATCCTTTGCTATATCCAAAACCAATAGAATCACCTGAAGTTGAGTAAGTTTCGTATTTGTTGTCTCGAGTATATCTATATGTATCGTTTTCAAAAGAATACTCTAAGTCCATGTTAAGGGTACTAGTAAAACGAGTATTTAATTTATAACCTCCTAAAAAACGTTGTTGCTTAGCTGATGCATCTCTAGCATAAAGTTCATAAAGTGGATTGTCAATTTCATTTTCCCAAGGATCTGGTTTGAAGTAATAAGGCTGACCATCTGGGTTATCTGCCATAACATTTGCATCAGGAGATAATCGGTTAATAATTCTATAGATATCAGTTCCACCACCAGGGCTATTATCATTTAATTTAATAAAAGCATTACTTGCACTAAATTTAAGCCAGTCATTTATATAATAATCTGCATTAAACCGTAAACTATTTCTAGAATATCCATCAGTCTCGGCTAAAACACCTTCACTTTCCGTATTTTCAGCAGAAAAATAAACAGTTGCTTTATCACTACCATTAGATACTGAAGCGAATTGTGTAGTGTTCATACCTTTATCAAAAAACATCGATTGGAAATCATTATACACTCCATAAGGATTGTCCGAATACCCATCCGCAGATTCAATTCGAGAACCTAATACAGCATCGTCCCCAGCAGCAGCATAAACACTTTGGTAGTTCGCACCATATGTAACACCATCAAATTTAGTGTATTTACCTTTGTATTGCTCCCAATCTGAAGCTAATTCATAACCGTGGGATTGATTTGTATCTACAAAATTAGTTATTTCGGAAATACCAATCTCACTTCTAACTGTTACTTGAGTCTTCCCAGATTTCCCTCTTTTTGAAGTTATTACAATTACTCCGTTACCGGCTCTTGACCCATATAGAGAAGATGCAGACGCTCCTTTAACTATTTCAAATGATTGTATATCATCAACATTTATATCTGCTAGACCGCCTTCAACAAATACACCATCCATAATTACTAATGGAGCTTGTGAACCATAAAAGTTTGCCGCACCACGTAGTAAAATAGTTGAACCTTGACCAGGTCGTCCTAAATTAGTTACTTGAATACCGGCTACTTTTCCCTGTAATGCACTTGCAGCGGATCCTGCAGGTACTTTTTGTATGTCTTCCGCTGATACAGAAGCAACCGTTACTGATAATTTCTTCTTTGAAGTTGCACCCGCAACACCAGTTACTACAACTTCATCAAGTGCTTCTGCACTTTCAGTCATAACAACATTAATAACGTTTGAAGATCCAACTGTTTTTTCAGTTGTTGTCATACCAACGAAACTATATTGTAATACGGCTCCAACAGATGCACTAATAGAGTAGTTTCCATCGAAATCAGTTTGTGTACCTGTATTGGTACCTTTAACAATAACTGTTACACCAGGTAAAGGTCCGCTTGCATCGGATACCTTACCAGTAACAGTTTTTTGTTGTGCAAATGTAATCTGCACTAATAAC
>Ga0209121_10000680_pt1 | contig 35802 bp, 32 predicted proteins | sample Cruoilmetagenom3_FD_187292 | JGI IMG/M metagenome (GOLD analysis project Ga0209121, IMG submission 187292) | Oil polluted marine microbial communities from Coal Oil Point, Santa Barbara, California, USA - Sample 3 (SPAdes) (version 2) | ecosystem: Environmental > Aquatic > Marine > Oil seeps ... | reverse complement strand
CCATGAGCAGAATAGTCTTGAACAGACGTGCGAACATCTCGTTCCTCCTTGAGTGAATACTGGATTGAAAACGCTATGGGAGCTTCGTCACGCCGAGCATACGGGCCGACGGAACCTGATCTCGTCGCGCACGGGAATGCCCGAGAAACCGGGCACTGCCTCACCGAGATTGTCGGCCAACAGGCCGACGACGATCTCATCAATCACGAATCCATGACGTTGGTAGAAATGAATCAAGGGAATGTCATCGTTGGAAACGGCCACCCGTACCGACGGAAGACCGCGCTCCTGGGCAAAGGTGATAGCCGCTCGCAAGAGCGCACTTCCTACACCCTGTCCTTGGTGATCGGGATACACACTGAGAAGCACGAGCACGAGCTCGCCACGGCGAACAGCCATGGAGAGCAGCCCACCCAACTCACCGTCGACATCAGCGATCAGGTTAGTGCCCTTGAGCACATCGAACGTGCTCGCAAAGGTGTCAACCTCAGTCTCGCCCAATGCCTTGTCGCAAATCTCCTCGATCGCGCGACGGTCCGCGGGGAGAACCGCTTCACGCACGGTGAACTGAAGTCTGTCTGGTGCTTGATGCGCTGAACACGTGACGGTGATCCGCGCCTCTTCAGGCGGCAGATCCTTCCCGCAGGACGGACAACGATAGTGCGGATATGGGACTTCCACGTTCTCCTGCTTCACGGATAGCGCTCCTCTCATGCGCGCGCGATCACGCGAGCGCATGTACCGTTATACCGCTTCGCGCCCACAGACGCACGTCCCCCGCTGCTCGAGCGGACCCACCGGAGGGGATTGTGTGCCCGCGCAGGCGGGTAGAATCCGTTGCGAACGTTCAGAGTGTCGGGGGGCTCGATGAAACGTCGAAGCACCATCAGCATCGTCATGGCGGCGGTTGTCAGCATCGCCATTCTTACCGCATGCGCGGAGGCCGAAGACCCCGATCTAGACATACCCCCCGCCGAGGAAACGTCCACCGTCGAGACCTCCTCCACCGACGACCCGTCCGGTGAGCCCACCGTCACTCCCGCGCACCCGGAATTCATCGACGAGACCTGCGAGGAGTGCCACGACTACCGACACATCGGTAGCACCTACGCCGACATACCGTGCGTGGACTGTCACGAACTCATCGCATGGGAGGACGTCTCATACACGCACGATCTCGTCACCATGGACACAGGCTTCCACGACTTCTTCTCCTGTTCGGTCTGCCATCTTGACGAGGAGACACCGCCCCCGCCCAACTGCTTCGACTGCCACCCAAGAAGCCCCCATGAAGGACCAGATAGTTGCGATGCATGCCACACGCCGCACAGTTGGGGCCTCGTCGCCCTCCCTGCCGGACACCGAACGCTGGAGGGAGTCCACGCCACCGTTGACTGTCTCGCCTGCCATGATGTCAGCCTCGCGGCCCCCTCGACCTGCGTGGGTTGCCACGGCGTACGACATGGGGGCCTGGTAGCGTGCGAGAAGTGCCATACCCAACGGGGCTTTTCACCCTCGACCTTCTCCCACTCCCGCGCCTACGAACTGGTGGGGCGCCATGCGACGGTGAGTTGTTCACGATGTCATTCCAGACTGCGCTACGCTCAGGTGGCGGGCACTGAGTGCGCAGACTGTCACGGAGTCGCTCACGGCGGTCTCAGCGCATGCGATCGATGCCACACGCCTGCCGGATTCGCAGCATCAACGTTCGACCATTCCAGCGCCTACACGCTTCTGGGCCAGCACGCAGCTGCAGACTGCGCCGGTTGTCACCCTTCAAATCGCTATGCAGAGGTTCGGGGCACCCGGTGCACGCAATGCCACGGGGTCTATCACGCAGATAGAACTGACTGTGAGCAATGCCACACGCCTGTGGGCTGGGTGCTCTCGTCGGCGTTCGTCCACTCAGCGAGATTCAATCTGAGCGGTCTCCACCTCGCCGTTCCGTGCTACGAATGCCATCCGGGCAACGAGTTCTCGCGACCGCTACCACGCGCGTGCGACGGCTGTCACTCAGCACCCCACATCGGCCCGACGAACTGCATTGCATGCCATAGGACCGTAGGCTGGTCGCAACTCCGCTTCAGCCATGTACCCATGAAGTACCACGCCGGACTTGGCGTGAACGAAGTGTGTGCGTCCTGCCACACCGTGGGCAACTACGCAGCGTATACATGCGGCGTATGTCACGACGACGGTCGGCGCTATGACTCGGTCGAGGATCTCTAGACCACCTGGTACACCAGAAGGGGCGCCCCGTGAGGGACGCCCCTTCCTTGAATCCTTAGTTCACAGTGAATCAGTTGAGCAGGTCGTAGACTGCAATCCGAACCGTATCACTCACCGCAGCCGTACCGCCGAACACGACGGCACCATCGATGTGACCGGCCCCGGCGTGCAGGGTCAAGAAACTCGATGTCTCTATAGGCAGAGCAGTGGGCCTCGTCAGCACCATGACGCCACCCTTTGCGCCCATGACGGCACCGCCGCCAAGAGCATCAGGGAACGTCTCTCCGCTGGCCACGCCGACCTCCGTATAGGAAGCCCACATCTGGCTCACGCCGTAGGTCACAACCGCTGTTGCTGTCTCATATCGGTTCGCGCCCGAAACTCGAGTCACGACCGGGGAGCTGGACAGCGCCTGCAAAGCAGTACGTACCGGCTCTGAGACTGCGCTCGTTCCCCCTGCGATCACGATAGCATCGATTCCAAGCGCCTCAATGGTATCGCCGGTCTCGTCAGCCAACGACGTCACCGGAGTGAGCAGAACCGGGAAACCCTGGCCGTGCGCGAACGGTCCGACAGCAAGCGCATCGGCGAAGCCGTCGCCGCGCACCACGAAAGCAGTGCCCTCGAAAGCGACGCCCTGGATCTCTTCGATCTTCTCGGCAAGAAGCGCCGCCGTGTCGTACCTGTTGATGCCGCCATAACGCTCAACCGCGAAACCTGCGGTCGTGAGTGCCGTGGAGACACCGGCAGAAACCGCGCTCGTCCCGCCTGCGATGTGCACGGTATCGGCGCCGAGCCTAGTGAGCTCTGCGACGAGACCTGAAGGGAGAGAACTCGATCGAGTGAGCAGGACTGGGGAATTGACCGCCCCTGCGAGACCCGAGGCTGCCAACGCGTCCGGGAAACCTTCTCCGGAGGCGATGACCACATCGGTCACTGAATCATCGGGGAACGCTTCGACCGAAGCGGCGATTGCCGTCGCATAGCGGTCAGCTCCCGATGCGCGAGCGACCGGGTGGGCCGACATGCCATCGGACTCCATGAGAGAGTTCAGAGTAGTGTCGGACCAGTTGAGCAGGTCTCGTGCGTAGTAGTAGTTGTGGATGCCCCATGAACCGTCGTTGATGACGATCTTGAGGTTCGTACGAGCCTTCATCCACATCTCGTCTTCGGAGAACATCGGTTCGAGCGAGTCGAGTTTGGCCTCGACTGCGTCAACACGATCGATGATCGCCGTCTGACGAGTCTCGATGATTCCCTGGAGCCACGTGCGAGTGGAGTCGGTCTCCAAGTGACAACCGGAACCAGTGCACGAGCCATCTGGGAACGCCTTGTCTGTCGTGGTAGTCACACCAAGGGGTGTGATGTTCCTCTGCCCGACCGTGACACCGTCGAGTGTGATCTCAGGCATGACCGTCTTGAACAGGTGGCTCGAGTCGTACTCCGGCCCACCTGTGCTCATGGGCATGTGACAGACCTGACAATACGCGCCTACGAGTAGGTGAAGTGAAGGTTCATTCTCAGCGCCGTAGCCGCCGCGACCCTCGAACATCTCTCGAGTCGGATGGCTCACGCGTGAGTCGTTGTAGTCGATTTTCGTATCATCGGATGTGGTCTCGAGCATGGCCAGCTGCTGCGAGCGGTGACAATCCGCGCACTGCTCGTACATGTCAGGCTCACGCATGCCCGTAACGTCAAGCTCGTTCTGAGCCCCATGTGATGTATGACAAGTGACACAGGAAACTCCTGAGAGATTTTCAACATCGACCTCACGGCGGACATCGAGACCAAATACGGTCGTGTCCCAGAAGTACGGGACTTCGACATCCTCCTCAAGGTGCGCGATGTAACCCTCGGAGCTGTGGCACCTTGCACAGGACCTGCGATCTTCGAGCGTGGTGGGTGGGAATGTGACTCCAACCACGGCATCCCATGAGAGGCCGTGCCCAGCTCCACCAGTGCTCTCAACAGAACCAGGAATCGGGTCTCCGCCGTCTACCTTGGGCTTGTTCATATCGAAACCCTGGTCACGGTGTCTACCTGACTGACCTGTGTCCCAAATCCTCTGGTCCAGTTGCTGTACGCGGCCATCGACGCCCTCGTCGGGGTCGGCCGGGACCGGGTTGCGCTGGTGGCACATGTCGCACTGTCCGCCACTGTAGAACACTCCGCGACCGTGTGCGGCAGCACCAGGTCGACTGTGACAGTTGGCGCAGGTGACACCCCACTCTTCCACGGTATAGCCAGTAGGCAGACCATCGCCGTCCAACTCAACCTCCGGGTTGAACGTGTGGCACCTGATGCAACCATAGTCAGTTGCGGTCTCGGTCACGTTTGGCGTGCCCGTGAAGTAGTTCTTGGGAGTGTAGGACTGCCAAGGCGATGAAATCGTGAGCATCGGCGAGCCAATGCGCTGCTGCTCTGGATAGTCCATCCACCACTGGTAGTTGCCCACGCGCGGATAGGTGACATCCGTGCCGCCAATATCGATAGTCTCATCGTGGATGTAACGCTCGGCGCCCACATTCAGCCCACCGAACACCCAGTCGACACCGTTGGGCTGCAATGGATCAAGGTCAAACGTCGCGTCGCCCGGCAAATCTGCGAAGTACGGATTGCGCGAAGCGTCGTCGACGGTGGTCTCAACAGGCCGGGTGTAAAGACCGTGCGCGCTGTTGACCTGATCCAGTACCTCGAAGTGGCACGAACAGCCGTCAGCTCCGGGATCGAGCGGATCATAGTCTCCAGGGTCGTCGGTCTCCATGAGCGATGAATCGCTCGCCGGATTCTGAGACTCCCCTCCGGGTGTGTGCACCGTGTCGAGCGCCGCGAAAGCCACTGAGACTGACGCGAATAGAGCGAGGCTCAACACGAGCATGACAATAAATACTCTTCTCACTTGGTAACCTCCTTGAAGTTGCGTCGGATACGAACGCGCAGTATCAAGAGGCACCACCTCCCCCACGCCCTCCCCCGAGGGCAAATGCGGGCTTAATTCGCCCGCACTCGAATTCGTTCCCTTTGCGCTCAACCTCAAACCCGCGCAGAGACGCCCGGGGGCGTTTGTTGCGTCTGACCTGCGAATCCCCTACAATCAGCACGCTCGCGTGCGAGCAATTGACACCACAGGAATGCTCCGTCCGTTAAGGTGCGGCTCCTGTACGAACACAGGCCACTGCCCGGAAATGTCGAGAGACGCCAATGGGTAGAACAGCCTCTCCCGGCTTAAGGGGGCGGCTAAGGTGGCTGGATCCTGGTGGATCCTACGTCGTACAGTGCCAAAACCTCCGACGAGGGACTGGGCGCATATGACCTGAGAGGCCAAGGCCCTCGCAGGTCGTTCCGCGCGTGCGGAAGATGCGACCCCTCGCCCTCTCGTCGGGCAGGGGTCTTTTTGTTGAGTCAGGACTGTAGTCAATAGATGAGGACCTAAGTGACACCATTAAGTCCGTAGGTTCGACCCCCTCCTGGTGAGACGGGTCGGACCCGCCACACGACCCGCCGCGGTCGCCGCTCGAGTCACATGAGCGGCCCCCTGGGAGGGAGAACGCATGATCTATTTGACCAGCATGCTGGGTACACCTGTCATCGATGCCTCGGGCACCGAGATCGGCACCATCAGCGACATAGCCATCGCCACCGGCGAGGTGTTTCCGCGCGTCACCTCTCTCGCCTTTCAGGGGCCCGACAAGACGCCGTTCATGCTGTCGTGGCGCAAGTGGGTCGACTCACTCGATGACGACGCGATCACCCTCAAGGCGGATCAACCCAAGATCCGCTTCTCCTACCTGCAGCCCGACGAAGTGCTCCTGGCCCGAGACCTCCTCAATAAGCAGATCGTGGACACTCAGGGCAAGAAGGTCGTACGCGTCAACGACCTCAAGCTCTCGGAATCTCAGAATGAGTTGCGGCTACTGGGCGCCGAAGTGGGTTTGCGCGGCATCCTGAGAGGCATCTCCCCTGCAGTCGAACGCGCCGCGGTCTCCGTTGCCAGCCTGTTTGGAAAGAAGATCCACGAGACGATCATCGCTTGGAACTACATGGACCTTCTGGATCGTGACCTGTCTCATGTCCAGCTCTCCGTGACCCACCGTCGTCTGCACGAACTGCATCCCGCTGACGTGGCCGACATCCTCGAGGTACTCTCCGCTTCGCAGCGCGGCAAAGTGTTCGCGCACCTAGCCAACGAGCAGGCCGCCGAGGCCATCTCCGAGCTCGAGGACGAGTTCCAGGCGGACATCATCGACGACTTCACCGATCAACGCGCGTCGGACATTCTCGAAATGATGGACCCGGACGACGCCGCGGACATCATCGGTGACCTTCCCTACGACAAGGCTGAAGCTCTCCTGCACCTCATGGGGGTCAACGAGTCTCGGGCCGTTCGGAGCCTGCTCGGCTACAAGGAGAAGACGGCGGGCGGCATCATGACCCCGGAGGTCACCACGGTGACCGAAGACATGACCGTCCAGCAGGTCATCGACCACCTTCGAAGCGATGCTGCCGAGCACGAGGCCGTCTACTACATCTACGTGGTCGAGAACGAGCATCGCCTCATCGGCGTGATCTCCCTGCGAGACCTCATCATTTCCTCACCCGACACACCCATCGCCGAGTTCATGGACTATGAGGTCTTCAAGGTAGGCGTCGACGACGATCAAGAGGACGTCGCGGAGATGATGAGCAAGTACGACCTGCTCGCCCTCCCCGTTGTCGACGAGAACGATGCCCTCATCGGCATAGTCACCGTTGACGACGCTCTCGAGGTCATGGAGGAGGAGTCCGCCGAGGACCTCGCGCTCGCCACCGGGTCCATGAGCCGATGGACGAGCTCTGGACCCTGGAGTTGGCTGGGGCAGAAGTCCGGCTGGCTCATCGTTTGGGCCTTCTTGGGTGTTGGCGCGGCGCTTCTGCTGAGCATCTTCTCCGACAACTTCACCGGGTTCGTCTCGGTCGTTCTGTTCCTGCCCCTGGTGATCCGTATGGCCGAGGACATCTCCAGCCACTCGCTCGCCGTCATGATCGATGCCGGAAGCGTCGACGAACGCCCCCCGTTCATGCGCCAGCTCGCCATCGACATGGTCGCCGGGGTCCTTTTGGGCGCGGTCAGCGGTCTCATCGCGTTCGGCGTACTCGAGCTTATCGAGCGCCCTCTGGAGGCGGCTGTCTCCGTTGCCGTCGCGATCGCGGTGACCGTGGTGCTCATGGCCGCACTCGGAGCCGTACTCCCCTACCTCGCGCTCAAGCGTGACGGAACGGGATGGCGCGCGCCGAGCATGCTCATCTCCGCAGGCGTGGCCTTGGCGGGAATCGCCGCGTATCTGGGCGTTGCCACCTGGCTCTTCGAGGTCGTGCGCTTCTAGCGCGCGAACAGCCGAGGAGAGCTGAACCATGACACCCGACCGAGAGACCAAGCGACGCAACCGACTGATGACCCTGCTCGCGATCATTGGACCGGGGATGCTCACGGCCATGGCCGGCAACGACGCCGGCGGAATCTCGACCTTCTCGGTCGCCGGCTCAAGCTTTGGCTATGCCACACTCTGGTTGATCCCGATCATGACGCTGCTACTCGCACTCGTGCAGGAGACCGTGAGTCGCATGGGCGCCGTCACCGGTAAGGGCTTCGCTGCGCTCATTCGTGAACGTTTCGGACTGCGCCCCTCCCTCTTCGCCATGATGCTGCTGCTCTTCTCCAACATGGCCACCTCGGTCTCGGAGTTCGCAGGAATCGCCGCGGCCACCAGCATCATGGGTGTATCCCGCTTCGTGACCGTACCGGTCGCCGCGCTCGTGGTCTGGCTCCTCGTCGTCAGAGGCTCGTATCGCAACGTGGAGAAGGTCCTGCTGGCGCTCTCCGCGGTGTTCATCGCCTACATCGCCGCCATGTTCCTCGCCAAGCCGGACTGGGGCGAGGTCGCGCGCGCCACCGTGATCCCAACATTCATCCCCACGCGCGCGTTCATCGTGCTCGTCATCGCCTCGATCGGCACCACCATCGCCCCCTGGATGCAGTTCTTCCAGCAGGCCAATGTGGTCGACAAAGGCTTGACCGAGAAGGACATCCCCATGCAGCGGATCGACGTGATCGCCGGAACGGTCGCCGCCGGTGTCATCGCATGGGCGATCGTGGTCACCACGGGAACCGTCCTGCACCCCGCCGGCGTCACGATCGAGAACGCTGCTGGAGCCGCCCTCGCACTGGAGCCCGTAGCCGGGCAGTACGCTACGGCGCTCTTCGCACTGGGACTGGGCTCAGCGTCCCTTCTCGCCGCGTGCGTGCTCCCGCTCACCGCGGCCTATGCCATCTGCGAAGCGTTCGGCTGGGAGCGTGGGATTGACCGAAGCTGGTCGGAGGCTCCCGCATTCAACGCCATCTACACCTTCGTGATCGTCTTCGGCGCCGCCTTCATCCTCATTCCCGGATTGAATCTCATCGCCATCATGGTCTTCTCGCAGGCGATCGGTGGAGTCCTGCTGCCGGTGCTCCTGGTCTATATGATCAAGATCGCCAATGACCGACGAATCATGGGACGCCACGCGAGCGGGCCGGTCTACAACGCATTCTCGTGGGCCACGGTGCTCGTGGTCGCCGCTCTCACCATCGCACTCGTCGTCATGACGCTTCTGGGATGGGGCTGACATGAGTCCTCACTCCAATCCCAGCAGAGAGAAAGCTCGTATCCGACTGCGCGCTCGTTCGGCCCGGCAGTCCGTCCCCGACTTCCAGCGCGCATCGCTCTCCGCCGAAGCATGCTGGCGCCTGCTGGACCTGCCTCGCGTGATCGGTGTGCGAACGGCACTCGTCTACAGCTCCACGCCCGAGGAGATCGACCCGATCGCAGCAGTCAGAGAACTGCGCGCACGTGGGGTCAGGGTCGTGTACCCACGGGTAGAAGGCCCAGGGGTGCTCACGCTCCATGAGATAGATGGTGAGTCCGAGCTCGAACCGAGCCTCTTCGGCATCCTGGAGCCGCACCCTCAAGCCCCGCCCGTCGCACCGCATGAGGTGGACCTCGTGATCGTACCCGGTGTGGCCTTCGACTCTCACGGCGGACGCGTCGGCTACGGAGGCGGCTTCTATGACCGCCTCCTGGAACGCATGCCGCAGGCCTACACCGTGGGGATCTGTTTCGACGGGCAGCTGGCCGAACGCGTTCCTGTGGAGCCGCACGATAGGACCCTCGACGCGATCGTGACACCCACGGTCACACACGCCTGATCTCCAGCCGCAGAAACGCTACTGCGAGATCGAAGCGACTCTGCCCCCGCTGATCTCCAGAAGTTGCGGTCGCGTCAGGCGAACAGCCGACGAAGGAGTGCCCGCAGCGGGATACACGATCTCGAAACGGCTCAATGAGTCGTCGATGAGCACGGGGAGTTCGTCCGGCAGGTCGAATGGAGACACGCCACCGATCGCATAGCCTGTTGCAGCGCGCACGGTTTCAGGATCAGCGAACTTCGCCTTGCTCCCACCGATCTCGTGCGCGATCACCTTGGTGTCTCCTCGGCGATCACCGGCGACCAATGCAAGCGTCGGCGTGTCGTCTACGACGAAGACCAGCGACTTCACGATCTGACCGAGTTCGCACCCCACGGCGTCGGCGGCCATCTGCGCGGTCTTGGTGGACTGATCGAAATGGACAATCCCCTCATGGAGGCCACGTGCCTCCAGAAACTGCTCAACACGCTCCTTGGAGCCTTGCTTGCGAGGCGTTTCCTGAGCTGACATGCGGCTCCCATCACTCCGGTGCGGAAAAGGTCGTTGGAACACCCTGCGGTCTGCGCAATGGTATGCGGAGCGACTCCAATACCGCCTCGAGATTCTCCGCCCAAGGCAGTGTCGCGCGCAGATCGAGTCGCATCAACGGAAAGCGCGGATGCGGCGAGTGCACGGTGAATCCGTGTCGCAGGAGGAACTCCATGCCGACGACGGGCATGGTGCTCATGTCCGCGGGGAACGCGCAGCAATACGCATAGAGCGTGCGCTCGCCCCGATACGCGAGATCCCGAAGAGCCGTCTGCAGAAGCACCTGCCCCAGACCACGTCGACGAGCATCGTCGCGAATGTGCAGGCAGGCGAGCAGAACGGCATCCTTATCCACCTCGCCCGAGAAGTGATGGGTCTGGGGGAAATAGCGAGCAGGCGCGTACTTGATGAAGCCGAGCACCTCATCGTCCTCGGCAGCCACTCGGCCACATTCGCCCCATTCGGAGGTGACCGTCTCAAACCAATCCCTCAGCAGATCGGCGTCGCACGCCTTCCCACATACGGGTTCAAGAGCTTCAGCCGACTCCCAGAAGACACACGACGCACACGGCAACGGAAGTGCGCCGAGTCTGTCGAGCGTGAGAGGTTTGAATCTTCGAGACATCGAGACACTCCCGAGTGATTGGTCCAGTGCGATCTCAGAACGGGGACCGCGTTCCCAGTATACGCTGCAGAGTGAACGCCGAGGGGCGGAAGAGGCTACTTGTCATCGTCGTCCTCAAGAGCCATCGCGTCGAGTGCCTTCTTGCCAAAGGTACGAAGCGCCCCTATGGCTTTTCGACCCGTCTCGGACTCGCGTGCCACTTTGACTGCCGCCTTGCCCGCCACCTTGCCTGCGACCGCTGCCGTCGTGGCGGCCTTGCGGGCGGCCTTTCCGGCAGCCGCTCCGGCGACAGCGGCGCTGTGCCCGGCTGCGGCGGCTGCCCCGCCCTCGAGCCCAATGTCCCGGATACGTTCGATACGCACCATGTCCCCGTCGAAACCACGGATTCTCTCGGCGGGCACCTCGCGGGTTCCTGCCGCAGCGTCCTCAGCAAGACCCCGCGTGAGCAACATGGCGCGCAAGGTTCCGTCGGAGCTCCTGAAATCGGCATCGCCCACGAAGCCCACGTCCTCGCCGCCGATCTCATGAACCGGCATACCTCGCCAGATCACGGTCGTTTCCCAGGAGAAGCCCATCTCCTTCTGCGCCGATGAACCCCAAGCCGCCTTGTGGTCCACCAGCGAGACCGCCTCATCGGTGATCTCGAGTGCAGACAACCTCACGAAGCGGACAGGCGGGTTGATCAGGTAGAGCACCGGGTCGGGCTGCACCTGAAAACCCACGACGCGAGGCTCCTCCGGATGGAACAGGACGTACTCGATCAGCCCCGGGCTCTTGCTCCTGGGGCTTGTGATCCGACGTCCCTCCAGATTGCGGATGGTGGGCATGTGATCCCTTCCATACATGAAGGACCGACCGTCATCTTCCGGTCGGTCCCCCAAATACTCGTGCCAGCGAATCCTAGAACGCGGGAGTCGACTCTTCGCCCTCGGGCGAGGAAGCCTTCTCGGCGACCAGGTCCAACGTGTCCTGGGCCTTCTCCCCTGCCTTGGCAACTACTTCCTTGGCATCCTTGCTCGCATGCGCGACCTTGTCACGTGCAACATCTGTCGCGTACTCGACCTGATCCTTGAGCCGACCGCGTGCCTCGTCGATCTTGGCACGGAGATCCTCTGTCTTCTCAGTCGCAGTCTCGCGACCGGTCTCGTAGATATCGGTCACCTTGGCACGACTGGTCTCGAACACATCCGTGGCCTTGTCGCGACCGGTCTCGTAGAGATCCTTGCCGTCATCCCAGTACTCTGTGGCCTTGTCCGCGATCAAGTCGCGATTCTCCTTGCCGGTTCTCGGCGAGAAGAGAAGCCCCAGAACGGCGCCAACCAAGCCTCCAAGGATGAAAGCACCAAGAACACCGCCGCCACGCCTGCCATAGTCATACATGAGCGAACACCTCCGTCTTGAAGGACTGCTTATTCTGTCAGACCCGGCACCGCCTACACGCCGGTATTGAAGTTTGTACCCGAATCCCGACGGGACAGCGCTGCCTGTGTCAATCTTTCTACCACATCTTGGAAAGATAGTCCCACCGCCTTCGCGGCCATGGGCAAAAGCGACGTCTGCGTCATACCGGGAGACGTATTGCACTCGAGCACGTACGGGGTACCGTCCGCGCCGACGACCATGTCGACCCGACTCACATCACGACATCCAAGCAACTCGTGAACCTTGCGTGCAAGCCGCTCGACCTCCGCGAACACGGACATCTGCAGCCGAGCGGGAACAAAGTAATCCGTCTCCCCCTGAGTGTACATCGCCTGGAAGTCGAAGAGTCCGGATTTGGCTACGATTTCCACCGGAGGAAGCACCTCAATGCCACCAAGTCCATTGAGCACTGAGACCGCCAGCTCGGGCCCGTCGATCCACTTCTCGATAATGGCGGCGTCGTCATAGCCCAACGCCGTGAGCAATGCCTCGGCAAGAAGCGAGGCCTCGTCGATACGGTTGAGGCCCAATGCGGAACCCTGCTTGGCGGGTTTGACCACGAGAGGATAGTCGCCGGCTACCGAGGGGATGAGATCGAGCGCCGTGGCGGCTCCGGCTTCTTTGAACGCGTCGGCCGTCAGCGTGACCCAGGGTGGTGTGGGGATGTCGTTCTCCAAGAACAGCCGCTTTGCGACCGCCTTGTCCCAAGCGAGCGCAGACGCCGTCACCCCGGGACCAGTGTACGGGATGCCCAGGAACTCGAGAAGTTCCTGAATGGTGCCGTCCTCGCCGTCTTTGCCGTGGAGCGCGATGTAACAGCAGTCAGGACGCTCGGCACGCAGCGTCTCGACCAGTTCGGGTGTGATATCCAGGGCGAGAACGCGATAGCCCAGCGAGGTGAGCGCGTCGACCACTCGTTCGCCGCTCGCAAGCGACACCTCGCGCTCAAGCGAGCGTCCGCCCATGAGTACGGCGACCTTCTCTCTACTCATGCCGCACCCTCTTCCCTGAGGCCGCCAGAAATGGCACCGGCGGCGATGAATGCTCGGTAGAGCTCAAGACGATCCTCGAGCACAGAAGCCAAACGCGCGACGCCCTCGCGAATATCGTCTGGAGAAGCGTAGCAGAAGGCAAGACGCATACAGTTGCACCCACGCTCATCCGGGAAGAAACCGTCACCCGGAACGAACGTGACTCCATTCTCGACAGCTTCGGCAAGCATGGCGTTCGCGTCGAGGAACTCCGGCAGTTCGACCCAGACGAAGAAACCGCCTTCCGGCCGAGTCCAGCGCGCCTCCGGCGGGAAATGCTCGTCCAGCGCCTCGAGCATCACATCGCGACGCTCGGCATACGTGCGGGTCAGGCCCTGCAGCACCTTGCGCCAGCGAGTCCCCGTGAAGTATCGCTCTGCGGTGACTTGCGCGAACGCGCTGCCACAGAGATCGGCCGCCTGCTTGGTAAGCAGGACCTTGGCGAGAATGGGCCGTGGTGCCGTCATCCAGCCCAAGCGCAGACCCGGTGCGAATATCTTGGAGAAGGTACCGAGATAGATGACCTCGTCGTCAAGCGCTCGGAGCGGCTTCACGTGCCCGCCCTCGAAACGAAGACGTCCATAGGGATCGTCCTCGATCACGGGTATGTCGTACTCGCGCGCCAGTTCCAGCAGGCGCCTGCGTCTCTCTGGCGTGAGTGTCACCCCGCCTGGGTTCTGGAAGTTGGGAATCGTGTATATGAACTTCGCACCGCGCGGCCCCAAGCGTGCGAGTTCATCGGCGAGCAGATCGACACGCATCCCGTCGTCGTCCATGGGAATGCAGATGACCTGCGGTTGATATGCCGAGAACGCCTGCAGCGCACCGACATAGGTGGGCCCCTCGGTGATGATCACGTCGCCGGGATCCAGGAATGTTTTGGCGAGCAGGTCCAGCCCCTGTTGGGCCCCCGCAGTCACGACCAGTTCGTCAGCCCCGAGGCGCACGCCGATCTCCGCCATGAGCTCCACGATGATGGTCCTCAGCTGCGGTCTGCCGTCGCTCGAGCCGTACTGAAGCGCAGCAGCACCCTCATGCAGGATCGCATCCCGGGCAGCCTCAGCCACCGCTTCCGTGGGCACCTGCCGAACCTCCGGCATACCGCCTGCGAAACTGATCATGTCGGAACGCGACGCTGCAGCGAACAGATCGCGAACTGCCGACGAACGAACGCTTCCGAGCCTCTCGGCGTAGCGCCCATCCCATCTGTCGAACACCACTCGTGCGGTACCCATCGCTCCCACCTCACCCTCAGGGAAACAAAAAAGACCCTTCGCTGATAGGGCGAGGGGTCCGTCGCGGTACCACCTATCTTCGCTCGCACTCACCGCAGTTCGCGGCTGGCGTGAGCCTCGTTAGTGCCGGTATACCGGTCCGGCGCCGACTCGCTTCCCGAGGCCGCGAGGCCTCACTGGCGAGGGACCTATGGAGGGGTGGCTGGGCGGAAGCGCCCTCTTCCCTCACGTCCATGGTGTTGCTATGGCCTCTGCCGTGATGCCAGAGGATTGTGGCCGAGAATACCATCGACGCCCTGAGCAGGTCAAACGCCGACGTCTGCCAACCCTAGCCGCGCAGAGCCCACAGCCGAGTCACCGCAGTTTCGATATCTACCGACGCCCCCTGACCCATGACCCACTCCAGGACGTCGCGCGCGACCCTGATCGCGCCGACGGCCACGTCATCGCGGTCGTAATCCACGGACACTCGGAAAACACCCTTCCCGTCGCGCGCGAAATCCCACTCGGTGAGCCCACGGAGACTGCGGGGGGAACCCGCTAGCGCCATGATCTCCAGCGTCAGATGCTCAAGCGCGTGAGCGGTCTCGGTGTCCGTGAGTTCAGCGACGATCCCATGCGCAGAACCGCTCTCACAGGAGTGGCGCTCCAAGCCTGGCAGCATCGCAAGCAGTCTGCCCGCGATCTCGTCGCCCACAAGTCGGCGATGATCCCTGTCTTGAATGCGCACGACAGCGTGGATGGACTTTCCCTCCACCGTGACGTGCTCCAGAGCGATGGCGTGAGCCGAATCAGTCACCGATCTCAGCGACGAGAGCCCAGATAGTACGCGATTGAGACGGCTACCAGCACGGCGGCGACGCCGACAACGATCGCCTTCGTGGACTCTTCCTTCACGACATGGGTGACCTCGGCCTTGGCCAGATCGCGTACACCTTCGGCCTTGTGACGGAGATCATCGATGGTGAGACGCGGTCCTTCGGTCATTTCTGCATCATCCTCATCTTGATCACGGCGAACACCACTGAACCGAGAAGCAGCACGCCGCCGATCGCAAGAAGTGCGCCCGGATAGGTCAGCCACTGTGCGAGCAGAATGAACAGCCCGACAGCTACGAATATCATGCCGACGGCGAACAGACAGCCTGCCGCCTGAGCAGCAGCGAGCGTGAGACCTAGTTTCTGAATCGGTGCGACGACCTTCTCTCGCACGATGGCTTCAGCCTCTTGGCGAAGCCACTCCACAAGCGTCTCGAGCAGATCGGCGATCGCGTCAATGATGCTCACGCGCTCGTCGTCGTGCGGAGCGCCTTCAGGGCTTGTCGCCATCCCGCATCCCTCATCTCTTGAACTGTGTGACCCCAGCGTACGTAATGAAAGATACCCCAAAATGAAACGACGCCGACTGCATAGTGCAGTCGGCGTCGTCATTGTCTCCCAAAGAGTGCTCTAGCCGAGGATCCGATAGCTGATCGTATGGACTCCGTTGAAACCCAACGCACGAGCAGTACCCGGACCCAGATCGAACACGCGACCTGCGATGAAGGGACCGCGATCCTGCACCACTGCGGTCACCGTACGGCCGTTGTACTCGAACTGCACGCGTGTGCCAAAGGGGAGCGTCTTGTGTGCGACTACCATGCTGTCGGCGGTGAGAACTCCTCCGCCGGCCATGGTATTGCCGTAGAAGCCCGGACCGTACCAGGAGACCTTGGCACTGGTCCATCCAGTCGCCCCGGCGCGGCTTGCCGACGAAGTGCTCGCACGAGGTGCGACAGCAACACGCCTAGGAACAGGTGCCGCTTTCAGCGGCGCTGCGGATGCGATGAGCAGTGCGCGCGTGGTATCCACTGATGCGGTCGGAATCTTGGAGTTGGTATCGACACCCTCCAGAATCGGCTCGACGTGGTTGATGCCCACGCCCAGTTGTCCAGCGGGAACGGCGGGAGAGGTCGCCCATGCCGACATCATCGGCTGCGCACTGGCGGTCGCCAAAGCGGCCACTCCCAGAACGAGCACGATCAGGGTTGCGACAGACACGCGCGTCTTGTCGACGAACCACTTGCTGAAACTCACATGAACCTCCGTATGAAGACTGCAGGACAGACGACGGCGCGGGAGGCAAAGGGATACCAGAGATATCCAGACAGCGGAGTTGAATCGGGGGAAGGGGTGGAGGCTGTCTCACACCCGGCAGAGAGTCTGAATCGACCAATCGGCCGTCGTCTCTTACCAGAAGAAGCAAAACTATGCTTTTCGGCGTCGGACCTAGTTACGGGTAGTCGGTCGCTCCTGCCGCAGTTATGCGGACCGGCCTTTCCGATTCGATCGGATTTCTCTATGTCCCTGAGATCGGTCCTTCAGGCCGCTCCGATCGTCCCACGGCCACACTCTCAGGGGCACCTTTTTTAACAACAGCGATGGATTCTACCAGAAATATCCCGCAGAAGCCACGCCGACGCCCGTGCGGCACCTCGGTAGCGGATGCCGCACGACACGCCGACGATCATTCACTCGGCTGCAGATGTACTCTCGATCGACACGTCTGGAAGCGGACCGGCTAGTTCATTGAGGATGCCGCCGAGCTGCTCGATGAGCTCGCCGTACTGAGCCCAATCGCCTGCCTTCTGCGCCTCAAGCGCCCGCTCGTAGAGGTCTCGGGCTGCAGCGGCGTCCGCGCCCACCAAATCGACCGGATCGGCACCGGAGTCTTCCGAAGCGGGCACCGTCTCCCCGAACACTTTGAGTAACGCCGTCTCCAGATCTCGCTCCATGACGACCTTATCGGCGTACACGACGAGTACTCGGGTCAACTGCGGAATCGCCGTCTGCTCAGCCTGGAGATAGAGAGGTTGGATGTAGACGACCGACTCCTCCAGCGGAACCACCAGCATGTTCCCGAAGACAGCCTGGCTGCCACGCTGACTCCAAAGGGTCAACTGCGGTGAGATGGTCTCATCCTGATTGATCCGTGCACTGATCTGCTCAGGCCCAAGGATCACGCGAGCCTTGGGGAACGTGTACACGACCCGTCTGCCATAGTCTTCGGGATCGGACTTGGCCGACATCCAGCCAATCATGTTGTCCTTGTTGCGTGGAGTGAACGGCATGATCATTTGGAAGCTCTCCGCCGAATCCCCCGGCAGACGCATGAGCACGTAGTAGGGATCCATAGGCTTTCCATCGCGCTCACCGGGAAGCTCCCAGCTGTCCTCCTTGTTATAGAAGACCTGCGCGTCGGTCATATGATAGTTCTTGTAGACCTCCGCCTGGATACGGAACAGGCCCTCGGGATACCGGAAATGCTCACGGATCGAGTCAGGAATCTCTGAAGCGTCCTTGACCAAGTCGGGGAAGATCTCCCTCCACGTCTCAAGAATCGGGTCCTCGGCATCGAAGGCGTACAGCGTCGTGGTTCCGTCATACGCATCGATGGTCACCTTCACGGAGTTCCGCACATAGCTGACGCCGCCAAAGGGCTCCGCGTACGGGTAGCTGTCCGACCACGTGTACGCGTCGGCGACCCACACAACACGACCATCTGCAACCACAGGATAAGGATCGCCATCGAACCAGAGCCACGGGGCGAGCTTGTCGAGTCGAGTCGAGATGTCACGGTCGAACAGAACGCGACTGTCGTTCTTGATAGCCTCGCTGAGCAGCAACTTGGCCGAGCCAAAGCGCAGGGCGAACGATGCCCTCCGCGCGACCCCGCCAACGTCAATGCCCGAAACACCGGCGTACTCGGCCTTGGCGAACTGGTCGCCTACGGGATAGTCGAACTCCTCGGTATCCGTGTTCACCACGATGTAGTCTCGCGTACTCTCGCCGAAATAGATCGCAGACTGATCCACAAGAAGATCGGTGTCCGACTCAGGCGGCACGTCTCGGATGATGAAGTTGGGAAGACCACGGGAGTCGGTCTCGCTGACCGGGCTCATAACCAAACCATATCCATGGGTGTAGACCAAGTGCTGGTTGACCCACGTTTGCGCCCTGTCGGCGAGCTGGTTGACGTTGAGCTCTCGCACAGAGACGAGAACCTGGCGTCGCTGTCCGTCAATGGTGTAGCGGTCGATGTCCACGTCCGAGAACTCATAGTACGGGCGGATCGACTGCAGCTGCTGATACGACTGGCCGACGATGCTCGGATCCCAGAGCCGAACGTTCTCGAGCGTGTCAGCGTTGTCCAGAACATCCTGCGCGGTGAGGTTCTCCCCCGCAGGGAACGCCCGAGTCTCAATGTCATCCAAGCCGAAGGCCCGGCGCGTCGAGGAGATGTTCCTCTCAATATACGGAGCTTCAGCGGCAACCTCGTTGGGTGCGACCCGGAACTGCTGCACCAGAGCCGGATAAACCGACCCGACGAGAATCGAAGCGGCGACCCATACACCCAACGAAATGGCTGGAAGTTGCCAGCCTTTCACACGAATGTTCACGAGTAGCACGATCGCCGAGGCGATCGCGATCGCGATGAGTATCTGCAGGGCGGGCAACTGTGCCTTCACGTCCGTGTACGACGCACCTGTCACCTGGCCACGCGGTGAGAGGGTCAACTCATAGACATCCAGGTAGTAGTCAAAAGCCTTGCTCGCAATGAGGAAACCCAGAAGCACCGAAAGATGCGCCTTCACATGCGGAGCGAACCCTTTGAGCCGCGCCCACGGCTGAATAGCTCCATCGACGAGATGGATGAACATCGCGATGACCGTGGCCAGGACGATGATGGAAGGAAGCCAGTCAGCGACAAGCCGCAGTGCTGGCAGGGTGAACACGTAATACGCCACATCGCGGCCGAACTGTGGATCGGTCACACCGAACGGAGTGGCGGCCAGGGCCAGGCGTATCGTTTCCCACTGAGGCGACATACCGAAGCCGATAGCTGCGGCGATCACCACGGAACCCCAAAGGATGATTCGGTCGACGAACGGACCAACGTTGGCGCGAAGGCGAAGGATCGCCTCTTCGAACTGTGGCGGCATGTCGCCGACCGAGGTCAGTACTGCCCGAGGAGACATGCGGCGTGCGATGCGTGCGTTCACGAAGATCATCAGGAACGTGAGCACCGCGAATGCGAGTCCAGTGACCGCTTGGCTCATCAGGGTGGTGGCGAAAACGTCGGTCTGCCCCAAGTCGTCGAACCAAAGGTAGTCCGTATAGAAGACCGCTGCGGATGTCAGTAGCGGAAGCACGAAGAACAGCAGCGCAAGGATGACGATGGTCACCCGGCTCCGCCTCTGGGAGTCAGTTCGAGCCATGGATATCGAGCCTCCGGTCAGATGTAGTCGTCCACTTCCACGTTGAGGTCCTGCGCATCGAGACAACGAGCGATCGTCACGTCGGCCTGAGAGGTATCCAGGTCGAACGGATCGATCATTTCACCAGTCGCCGATGCGATCACGCGTACGAACGGTCGCAGAGTGTCATTCTCACTCGGCTTCAGGACTATACCCGTCTCGCCGCTAGAAAGCCTCACGACGGATCTGGGCGGGTACACGCCCATGAGTGTGACGAACAGCCGGACGAGCACCGGATCGTGCGAAGTGCCCGCACCCTGCACCAGCAACTCCATCGCCTTGTCCTGCATGCGCGCCGCACTGTACGAGCGCCGTGACGTCATGGCATCGTACGCGTCGGCCACTGCGACGATTCGAGCGGCGAGGTGTTGCGATCGTCGCGGCGTGCGCTGCGGATAGCCCGCTCCGTCATAGCGCATGTGGTGCTCGAGTATCGTCACCAGCGCGGACTTGTCCAGACCGGGCATGACCGCAGCCTGCTCAGCACCGTAGACCGGATGCTGGCGAATGCGCGTCCACTCATCCGGGCTGAGCGCCCCGGGCTTGTTGAGTATCTCCAGATTCACCGTCATCTTGCCGACGTCATGCATGAGTGAGCCCACGCCCAGAGATGAGAGGAACCGATAGTCTTTAGTGATCATGGAACCCAGCGCCAAAGAAAGGATGGATACGTTCGCAGAGTGATAGAACGTATATTCATCGTAGTTCTTGAGACCGGTGAGCTGCAGCATCGCATAGCGATTGGATAGCACGTTGTCCACAAGACTACGCACAGCGTTCTTCACGCTGCCAGCAGCCACTGTCTTGTTCGATCTGACTAGCCGATCGATCTCGCGCATGAGGTCCAATGCTCCGTCATATGACTCGCGGGCACCGATAGCGTCCGCTGTGTCCTCGCCGCGATCGAAGACACGGACCTCACCGACAGTGATGTGAGGCAGTCCCGCTTCACGGACCATTCGCTCGACTCCGCCGGCCTGTTTCGCCTCAGATGCATCCGCTGCGAGCACGGACATGGCTCGTGTGAGCTCCGGCAGCGTGACCCCCCTGCGGACAACGAGTGAACCGACACCGATGCCGGACAACTCGCGTACGAGCTGGTCGAAAAGCAGGCTCTCCTCGGGCAGAAGCTGATCACCGAAGAACACCTCGCCGTCAAAGAAGGCAAGAACCACGTCGACGCCTTCGTCGTGATAACGCTGAATCGACTCCATGGCTTCTTCTACACCCTGTGCCACGGCGGGATGATCGAGCGGGTAGAGCTTCGCCGCACGCCGAACTGAGTAGATCCTCGTGAGTAATTCGCGGACCCGCCCGACCTGTCGTGCGGAGTACACAACGGTGCCCACATCCTTGGCGATATCAGGAGCGGCCGACCCGTCTGGCTCCGCGAGCTCGATGTCTCCGAGTTCCTCCAGCATCTCGGAAGCGGGAAGCGCCGCCTCCTGTTCGAGAGCGTCCAGTTCTTCATGCTGATCGTCAGTCATCGCGGATCACTTCCCCTCTCACTCAACGCGCGGATGTGTACGATCGCACTCTCCGCGGCAGCCTTGATCTCCTTGGTTCTCGATGAGCCAAGTATCGACCTGCGACCTGCGAGATCCTCAAGCATACGGACGGACTGAGTGGCACCGATACTGCCGAGCGCCTCGATAGCCTCGACTCGGGGTCCCATATCGCGATTGCCCTGTCCCTCGCCTCGTGCCACCTGCTCGAGCGCAGGAACCGATCCGTGTTGACCCGCCGCGCCCAAGTAGCGCGCAGCCAGCTGAACGTTCTGCCCGTCGGCATCACTGAGGGCGGCAATGAGCATCTCGATGGCCAGCCGATCGGTGACTGCAGCGAGCGCCCGAATCGTCTCTCGCCTGACGCGTGCATCCACATGCCGGAGCGTTCGGCCCAGATAGGGCAGGATCGCAGAATCCTTGGTGCTGCCCAAGATGCTCACGACGTTGCGCGCGAAGTACCAACGAGCATCGGTCACATGCCCACCGAGCTCCTCGATGAATTCGCCGGCATTCGCGGAGATGAGATCGATGATCGCCTTGCGTGCGGACATATCGGGCTCATCGGCGAGAATCTCCAGCATGGGCTCCAGCGAGTGATGACCCAGGACCGTGAGCAGACGCTTGCACGCGACGTACTCAGGACCATCGGCCCGGTACACACGCATCGCCTTGATCACGTGTCGCATCTTGTTGGTTCCCGCGAGCTTGTCCAAAGCGGCTCGCATACGAACCCTGCGCGCATCGCCCAGTTCCTCATCGGCGATGGCGGCGACGAGCGTGGCCGCCGCATCTGCAGCAACATCGAAATCCCCGCGTTCGACAAGAAGTTCGATGCTGTCCTCGAGCTGTGCGATGACCGAGATCGACTGCGTCTCTCGAGATTCCACGACAGCAAGTGTCACCAGCGCTGCAACCACGTCACCGTCGGAGATTCCCTTCTTGGCCTCCTCCTGCAGCAACGCGACCTCGGGGTCGGAAAGATCCAAATCATGCCGACCCGGCGCCATATCTATGAGTTTCATGATCGACTCCACCGGCTTACCGGCTGGAGTCGCTTCCGGGCGTTCTTTGACTCGGAGGCGAGTAGGGGCGACGTCCTCGATGATGCTGTCGGTCGTTCCGCTGTCGACTCCGGCCGCGCGCATCGCGGCTCCCGCTGCATTCACCACGTCGTCGCGATCCGCGAGACTGATCATGGCGAGGTTGCGAAGTGCTCGAGCAACACCGTCATGCGTGATCTCGCCACCCTCCATCCCGTCGACGAGCAGCTTGCAGACCTCGTCGATGTCCATCCGGCGAACAATCGTGGCGACTGCCTCATCGCCTCGCGCCTCAGGCAGCAGGCGCTCCGCGAGAAGCCGACGGCGCACCTCCGGCTCCAGCCCCCTCACTGCTTCGGTGATCGACTGATAGAGACCGCTCTTCACGTCATCGTCCTCGGAGGCTGCAGCATGAATCATCTCAGTGATGCGGAGGTCTCTCACGACATCGCTCGCCGATCCGCGGCGGTTCTTGACCATCTCGTTCATGTACGCGGTGAGCGCCTCGGGGTCATCAAGCACCCGCACGAGGACGCGGCGATCCCGTTTGTGGCCGTCCAAGGCACGAGAAAGGATCGCGTCAATCATCTTCGGTTCAGGAGGCCAGACATCTTCGCCCTCCGGCCCTTCCGCGACCACTTCACTCGAGTTGACCACCTTGGTCGCCAACTCGGTGACCGTGATGGTGTCGACACCCAACTCCCAGAGCCTCGACTCAAACCCGCCAGCCTGGGCCAACTCTATCGGTGGGTGCTTGAGCACTCCCAGCAACGAGACGATGTCGCGTGCGTTGAGTCCCGCATGAAATCTGATGTCGGCGAGATTGCGATTGTAGAACTCACGCGCAAAGCTCTCGAAAGCGGGTTGCCCAGGAAATACGGGGAGTTCGCTGTAGTAGAGGGCGTCCTTGAAGACGCTGAACTTGACCTCCGCACGATCCTGAAGAACAGTCCGGACCAACTCTGTGGCCTGGGCCGCATTCTCAACAGGTATGTCACTTGCGGGAGGATAGAGCGCAACCGCCTTGTATGTGATCAGCAACTGCTTCACAAAGCGCTCTATGGGAGCGGGAATCTTGGACTGACTCGAGGCTCTGGCCACCCGGTTCTCCCTCACTGTCCGTGGTGATGATCACGCGTCCACACATGACCCCATTATACGTATCCGCAACCAGCGCGATGGTATCATCACCGCCATGGCTTCCTCATCTATGACACGCATCGTTCTCGGCACCGCATCCCCGCGTCGTCGGCGCTTGTTCGAATGGCTCGGCCTGCCCTTCGAAATCACTTCGATCGACACCCCCGAGGACATGAACACGCCCTTGGCCGCGGACCCTCCCGCCCTTGCAGAACACCTTGCCGCCGAGAAAGCCCATGCATTGCTGTCTCGCGGCGACTGCGACGACGCGCTCATTCTCTGCTTTGACACGATCGTCGTCCACGAGGGCACCGTTCTGGGCAAGCCAGCGGACCTCGATGATGCCTGGCGTATGCTTCGCGGGCTGTCCGGCAGGGCACATCAAGTCATAACAGGTGTGGCCGTTCTCACCTCGGACAGAGAGAATGCGCGAACCTTCTCCGTCACCACGAACGTGCAGATGAAAACCCTGGCCGACGGCGACATTCGCGCATGGATGTCACGAGGTGAGTTCATGGGATGTGCCGGTGCCTACAACATCGAAGGCCAAGTGGCAGAGGTCGACCATGATGAGTGCTACCACAATGTGGCGGGCATGCCACTCTGCCACCTGTACGCCCTGCTCACCAAAGAGCGGGGCCTTAAAGCGGCGTCTCCCGTAGACCCGTGCGACCGCACGCTCGGTCGAACGTGCCGCTTGGGGCCCAAGGTCACCGGCGGCTGAGTGATCAGGCCTTTCGGGCCAGCACTATGACGCTCTCGTCGTTCGAAGGATCGAGCGGCGTCCCATCATGCGCACCCAGAAGCTCGATGTTCACGAAGCCCGCTCGCTCCAACTCCGGAACCAACACATCAGGAGGCAGAAGCGTGTGCGGCGAGGTCCGGTGTTCCACTGACCACTCGCCATCAGGACCCTTCAGCAGTGTGAGGAAGTCGAAGTCCACGTGATCCGCGCCCTCCGGATACTCCATCACCCGCAGGAACAGCTTGGTCCCCTCATCTGTCTCACGCACCACCGGTGATATGGAACGGGGCTTGGACTCCAACAGTCTCGCGTGGTTGAGCAGATGAAGCACGAGAGCCGCGCCGGGTCTCAGTACAGCGGCGAAGTCCGCAAGGGCCCGCCGGAGATCAGCGGTGGTCCCGACATGAGGAAGCGCATTACCCGTACAGATGAGCGCATCGAACGGGTCCAGCCCCAGAGCTGCAAGCTCACCGAATCCAGCACTCATCAGTGAGACGGATCCCCCCGCTGCTGCCACTTGGTCAACGGTCGCGTCGACATTGCGACGCGCCTCCTCGAGCATCGACTCTGATGGGTCGACCGCACAGACCTGCATGCCCCACGTCGCGAACATCACCGAGTGTCGGGCGCTGCCCGCGCCGACATCGAGCACCCGTTCCGCACCGACCTTGTCGAACAGTTTCTGGAACAGCGGTGCCTCACGCGACAGACGCCGATCCCAGTTCACGAACTGGTCGTAATCGGACGATGGGGCGCTCTTCTTCTCTGGTGACATCGGGTAGCCCTCCCGGGAACTCAGTCGTCGAGACCGAAGATGCGGGCTGCGTTGCCCCGCATGACCAGATCCCGATCGGTGTCAGATAGTCCGATCTCTTGAAGCGTGCGCTCCTGCATCCAACGAATCCAGGTCCGGTACGCCTTGGTGGTGCCCGAATCGGTGCCGAACAGCACTCGCTCGGGACCCAGCGCCGTGATGGTTCTGCGGAACACGTCGGCAAGCGTCAGGTCGTACGGCATGAAGTCCATCCAGTTGTTAGTGCCACTGCTGTCCACGCACACATTGTCGCGAGCGTAGGCGAGCTTCAGTACCTCCTCCAACCACCCAGCGCCGAAGTGCGCGATCACGAACGTGAGGTCGGGAAAGTCGCGCGCCACGGATGAGAGATCGAGAGGATCGGCGAAGGCGAGATCGGCCCCGGGGTCAACGCTCACCCCGTAGTGGATGATCATCTGAGCACCCAACTCCGACGCTTTCTCAAAGAATGGCCGACACGCGGGGTCCGACACGCGGTAGCAGCGGTTGACCGGCAGAAGTTTGACCCCCTTATAGCCCGCAGCCATCTCGCGCTCCAGCAGAGCGGGCGCACCGGGATCACGCGGATCGAAGTTGGCCAGCGCATGAATGTGACCGTTGGCAGCAGCGATGAAGTCGCGTGTGTACTGCGAGTCAGGCATCACGTTGACGATGAGCGCTTTGGCCACGTCGGCCGCTTCAAGCCGCCCTACGTACCACGACGCCGCTTCCTGTGGCGTGTAGTCGGGCAGCGTCTCTCCTCGGCGACCGAACTTGCGCTCCTTGAGCGCCTTCACAAAGCGAGGATTCGGATTCGGGTCACGCTCAACGAACTCTCGGAACAAGTCCACGGTGAACAGATGCACATGAGCATCGATCACCTCACCGGGATGGGTGGGCGATGCCGGAGGCAGCGCAGGTGCTGTCACGTTCAGGCCTCCTCGGGGGTCACGATCGTCGCCACGATGTATGCCACCACAGCAGGCCAGAAACCGAACAGAATCGCGACCGCGACGTAACCCAGACGCAACAACGCCACGTCCATGCCAAGATAGTCGGCGAGACCACCGAGTACGCCGGAGATGACTTTCTTGGAACGCGATCGGTGCAGACGCGCACCTCTGGCCGGAGGGGTGAAACCGGGATGCTGTGTCCAGAGGATCACCAGGACACCGATGAGCACCAACCCTACCGGCCACCCCAGGTCCCTGACGGAGCCTATCGTGACCCCGAAGGGCATGGTGATGCGCTGTATCCAAGGCCCTAGGAATGTGGCGCTCAAGGACCAGAGACCCACTATGATCAGCGCCGCACCAGCAATCATGATGCCCTTGCGTGAGCCTTCAGGGTCGCGCACGGGACCGCCGCTCGGGTTCTCGCTCATCGTGTCTCCTCATACCGCTCGACGGTCACAGAGCCCACACCGGCCTCTACCGATATCTCGTATCGGGAACTCGCGTCATCGTAGTCGTCCGTCTCCCACACCCGCGCGTCATCATCTGACACCCGATTGAAATCGCCGTCCACATCCACGACAACGAGTCCCGTATCGGCGACCAACCGGGCCTCCGCCGTCTCCGGGATTCGTATCGTGACCGACGAAACACCCGTCCTGATCATGACCGGGGCCTCATCGATACCGCGCGGAACGTCTCCCAGTGTGATGGATGCGTAGGACACACCCGTGTCGACCTCGAACGAGACCACTGCCACATCCTGTAGATCCGCATCGATGGCCGCGGCCCCCGCCTGAAGCTCGATATCCCACTGCACCCGTCTTGAGAGGGTCACGTCCAAGCCGACATCGTCGGGCACACCCATAATGACACCCGACTCTGACGCGACGAGCTCCGCGATCAACTCATCGCGTGATTTGCTGACGTTGAACTCGGGTCGCTCACCGATGGCCCGGCCCGATGCCTCGATCAATCGCTCGCCGTCGGAGATCGTCACCTCTCCCAACGCACCCTCGATCGTGAGGAATCCCTGAGAGATGGTGCGGTCGGCGCGCGCTGAATACGAGTAGGGCTCGGCGTCGCCGCCCATCATCCGAAATCCAAAGCCCCATGAACCGGGCGTCATGAACAATGCGCCGAGCACGAGCCCCGCAAGAACGACCAGGCTCGAGAGCACGCGAAGCCAAGTGTTGTCCAAACCTTTGCCGATGAGATCCACGCCGGCTGCCACCAAGAGGAGTGGCCACAGCGAGAAGATCGATATCCACACGCTCCAAGGCAGCGCGCCGGTCGTGTTCCCCAGAAAGATGACGCCCACCACCACGAGGGTCAGCCCCTCGACGGCCTTGTTGAAACGCATGGGTCAGTCCCCCTTGCCCGTGATGATCATGCGGAGACCCAGCAGTACGAGGATGAGCGGCCAGAGTTGCCAGATGTTGAGTCCGGGGATGAACACCTCGGCCACAAACGCGAGTCCGACTATGACGAGCATCAAACCGAAGAATATGGTCCCGCGCCCACTCGATGTCTCAATGATCGTCGTCACGGGTTCCAATGCCGGTGCGGGCGCAGGTGCGGGTGCCGGTGCGGGCGCAGGTGCGGGCGCAGGCGCAGGATCGGGTTCGGCCACTGGCTCCGCGACCGGCTCAGGTGCCGCCACCGGCGTCGCGGCGGCCGGAGACGCAGCGTACGTGCTACTCGCAGACCCATCGAGAGGCGCCTCGGGAACAACAGCCCAGATCACGATGTAGGCAATAATCGGAGCACCGTTGCCCACAACGGTCAGGAGAACAGCGATGAGCCTCACGACGGTCGGATCGATGTCGAAATATTCGGCGATTCCGCCGCACACACCGGCGACCATTCTCTGGTTGCGGCTTCGGTACAACTTACGATCCATCGCTATCCCCCTCTTCCACAGACCACTCGGGCGACGGCAGATCACGCTCCACATGCACCCGGGCAATGCGCCTACGACGGACCGCCTGCACGGTGAACGTGTGCTCTTCCAGGCTCACGCGCTCCCCTGGGACTGGTATATGCCCGAGCTGCGCGAGCATCCATCCGGCGAGCGTCTCGTATTCGTCGCTCTCCTCGACAGGAAACCCCATCTCAAGCGCATCCTCGACAGGGCAGAGCCCGTCGATCACCCATTCGTTCTCACGAAGGCGCGTCGCGAACTCGCGCGAACTGTCGAATTCGTCGGCAACCTCACCGATGATCTCCTCGACGATATCCTCAATGGTCACCAGGCCGGCCGTTCCTCCGTACTCATCCACCACGATCGCCATGTGATTGCGACGTGATTGCATCTCGGAGAGCAGGCGCAGAATCTGTTTCGTCTCGGGAACGAACACGGCTTCGCGCATGTACGCATCCACCGAGCCGCCTAGACCACCCGAAGCGGCAGGGCCAACGAGGTCCTTGAGCAGGAGCACGCCCACGATCCGGTCATGGTCCTCTCGGAATATCGGCAACCGCGAGAAGCCGCTGCTTCGGAACACCTCGAGCACATCCGCAACCGCCGTGGACTCTTCAATGAGCACCATGTCCACACGAGGGACCATGATCTCGCGAGCCACGGTATCGCCTAGCTTGAATATCTCGTGGATCATGCGCTTCTCTTCGTCAAGCAAACTTCCCTGCTCGGTCACGAGCAGCTTGATCTCCTCTTCGCTCACACCCGGGCGCCCTACACCGAGTTGCACGCCCATGAGTCGAGAAATGAGGTCCGTGGAACGCCCAAGGAACCACACAAGAGGTGCGACGAGCGTTGCAAGTATGGTGATCGGTCGGGCAACCGCCGTGGCGACCGATTCCGCCCGCTGCAAGCCAAGCCGCTTGGGTGCCAACTCCCCGAGAACCAGCGTTAAATAGGCGATTGCGACGGTGACGATCACCACTGACAAGCCACCAGCAACCCCCGCGAGCCACGGGCTCCCCAGAGTACGAAGCCAGTCGGCCAGAGGAGTCGCCAGAGAAACAGCCGCGGCGGCAGACGCCATGAATCCAACAAGAGTGATGCCTATCTGGATGGTTGCGAGCAACCGCGTGGGGTCCTCGGTCAGCTTGACCGCGGCCGCAGCCGCGGCGGATCCCTCGTCGGCAGCAGCCTTGAGCGCCGCTCGTCGAGCGCTTATCAGCGCTATCTCTGCAGCGGCAAAGTAGCCATTGAGCAGGACAAGCGCGAGAATGAGGAGAAGTTCTACTATGTACTGTTCCATGGGGCATAGCGTACCAGCAACTGAGATTCCTCAAACCAGATACTTAAACTTCGCGTGATGTAATGCCGATGGAATAATGAGACAGTTCGGCACGCACGGCGGTGAAGAACACCGTCGTGCTGCAACGAGGAGTGGGGAAATCAACTAGATGGCCGACCCTACGCAGATGCGTAGCCTGGAATCAATCGTCCGTGGCATTGCGACGGCGAGCAAGACGCTGCGGCTTTACCCACCAGGCAGCCCCATGCCCATGCAAGCCATGGCCGCTGCCTCGGCAACCCTCAGCACGCATTTCGACGTATCCCCCGTCCTCTCGCTCTCCGTGGTTCGTGAAGGCTTCAGCCAGAACGGAGAACCGATCGGGCCCGGTATGCCCGGCGTCTCTGATCTTGCCGAGGAACTCCGCAACCACGGTGTCGCTGAGATCGACTTCACCAGCGGGTGCTCCGCCCGGGAGCTTCTCCAGTTCCTGCAGGTCGTGATAACAGATCCCAACGAGGTGCGTGCATCTGGCGGATTCGCAGCCGCGCTGGCATCGGCAGGAGTCGAATGCATCCGAGCGACCGATGTGGCGCTCACCGTCATCGAGCAAGAAGAGTCCGAGGACGAGCAGGATGTTGATGAGTTCCTTCGTATGCTTGCGACCGATCCGGACAAACTCTCCACCTGGATGGCGGCCGCGGCCTCTGGTGACCCCGCCGCATTCGAGGAAGGGCTCGCCGAGCTCTCATCGGCAGTCGGCGAAAACGGTGTGCCGCGGCTACTTGCAACACTCGCTGAGGCGTTCAAGAACCAGGATGGAACCGGGAAGGATGCGCTTCTGGGTCTCGCCCTTGAGAACGGGCCGGCACGCGGGCTCACCGGGGGCATGTTCCAGCATCTGGACAACAACGATATCGCTTCGTCCGTCGCCGACGGAGTATTCGGCAAGAACATGCTCTCTCTATCCAATGCGCTGTCCCACCTGCCGCTCGATGATCGCATCAGCCAGGTCTACGCTCGCGTACAGGCCATGCTCGCCGAGGACTCCCATAGCGAGAAAGAGATACATTTCCTGCAGCACATGATGGAGACACACACGAAGAAGGGGCCCGAGACCTCGCTCATCGACGCCGACGGATCCTATCGAAGTGTTGCGGCAGCAGCGACTATCGCCGAGGAAGAGATCTCGCGCATGCGCGGGGCGGTCAAGGCCACCTCCACCGGAGGCTCCTCGGTCACCACAATGCTCGCGCTGCTCGATCAGCAACAAGATTTTGATCTCTACTGCCGCACCGTCGACAACCTCTCGAGACTCGTTCCTCGTTTGCTCGGCAACGGAGATTTCGATAGTGCCCTCAGAGTGATCACGGGACTCACTAATAGAGAATCCCACACAAGCCAGCCGTGGCCAGAACTCGCGGACCGACTTCGCGATGCCGTGAGCCGTTCGGTCTCCCCAGCATCGATGCGCTCGCTGCTGAACGCGATTCTCGAAGACGAGACTCGTCTCGATGACGCCCGCAGCATCATGCGAGCAGCGGGCGAAGCCGCTGCGGCCTCATTGGTGAACGAAGCCTTGCGTCTCAAGTACGACGGGCTCGCAATCGCCGAGAAGCTGATCGGCCGACGAATCGTGGATCTGCTCAATGTCGTCGCACCCGACGCCCAGTGGTTCGAGGTTGCACCACTTGTGACCCGTCTGGCATCGGAGCCCGATACGCGCTCAGCCAAGACCATCAGCTCGATCGTGGCGCGCAGTGATGCACAGTCACGTCGAGAAGCCGCGCAGGGACTCGCGGCGACCGTCACTCCCACATCAGTTAGAATTCTCGCTGAGATGCTCAGCGATGAGAGCGCGGAAGTCACCATCATCGCCGCCCGTGCACTGGCTAGATCAGGTGCACCCGAAGCGGCCAACCTGCTCGCCACCCATTTGGGAGAGCTGGATATGGACGGAAAAGATTTCCCCAAAGCGCGTGAGATCATCGGGGCGCTGGCTATGGTCCCCGGGCAGGATGCCCGCGCTGTTCTACAGAAACTGGCTAGTCGAAAAGCGCTCATCAAGCGAGGTCACTTCTCGGACATTCATGAACTGGCACTGCAGGCGCTTGCGAAACAAGCCAAAGTAGGAGGTGCCTCATGAGCAACGCCTCCCGTGTCGTCACTTCACTTGCCTCGTCGCGCAAAGCAGCGCAACTCTATCCCGCTCAGCACCCGTCTTACCGTGAGGCGATGGATGCCCTCCTGAATACCGTTTCCGATGCCACGGCCATGGGCGTGCTCACTCTCAATCTCCACGAGGGCCACCTCTACCACGAGAGCGCGGTCATCGCTGACGATGCTCCTGGAATCTCGGCTATCTCCGAGGCTCTGGAAGCCCGTCGAGTCGAATCCTTGGGGTTCAAGCCGGAATTCACCGAGCGCGACGCGATCGCACTCGTGGATGTACTGAGCCTTCGGCCCTCCCCCGATCTCGATGTGGAGCATGAGCTCGAATCACGGGGCGCCACGGCAGTGATCGTGCAGTTCATCGAGGACGAAGACGAAGAAGAACGTGAAGAGCGTGATCGCCTGCGTGCACAGGACAGGGCACTCTATACGAGGCTCGTCTCAACCATGCGGACCCTCTCGGAACAGGTTGCCCAAGGTGCCACCACGGACCTGGGTGGCGCTGGTGAGATGGTCGGCTCGGTCCTGGAACGTCTGCTGACCGACAAGTCCGCGGTTCTCGGACTCGCCACGATCAGGGGTCGCGATGAGTCGGACCTCTTTCACTCGATCAACGTCATGATCTACACGTTGACCCTGGGCGCCACCATGGGTCTGCCCGAGGAGGGATTGGCATCTCTCGGCCTCTCGGCACTCCTGCACGACATAGGCAAAGCGGCGTTCGACCACAACGACCCCGGGCAGGCCGACGCAATGCGGGTCATGCACCCAACAACCGGCGCGGAAATTCTCTCAAGTCTGCCTCTGGAAGATACGGCGCCGATGCTGGTGGCCTATGAGCATCACATGCACGTCGATGGCTCGGGCTCACCGGACCGGCCGGCCGACTACGTGCCGCATCCGTTCAGCCGAATGGTGGCAGTCGCTGACCGTTTCACCGAACTCACGAACCCGGCACCTGGTGTGTATGGAGAAACCCCCGACCGAGCCATCGCGCAGATTCTCCATGAAGCGGGCACGAGACATGATCCGATGTATGCCCGTCTATTCGCCAAGTCTCTGGGCGTATTCCCGATAGGCTGCCTCGTACGATTGACCGACATGTCGGTCGGAGTGGTAAGCGACAACGGCGAGGATCCTCTCACACCCGTCATACGCGTGGTGTACGACACTGCCGGCCTCGAGCTGGAAGAGCCCTTCGAGTTGCAACTGGCCGAAAGTGGCCTTCGGATCATCGAAGTGATAGAGCAGGATAGCCTGAACACCGAGGTTTCCGACCACTTGTGAGTGCTTCCCCAACGGGAAGGACCAGCGTCAGCTCGGGTTCTGCGGATTGATCTTGTGGAGCACCAGTGCAATGAGTGCAAGGCGGCGACCGCGATCCTGACAGGCATCCACAAAGCTGCAGATCGTGTCACGCATCTCGGGTGAGGGCTTGTAGCGGATGAGCCCGCCGGCCTGCTGCAGAATCACACCGGCGCACAACGCCTCGACCTCCGGCTCGATCTCCTCGACTCGACGACCCAAGCGCAAGGCGAGACCTTCTCCGTCGAGAACTGCATCCGGGTTGCGGTGGAAGAACACCAAAATATCCCATGTCAGAAGAGATCTGACATGGTGCTCCACGAATCCCGTGACCGGAGCCCCAAGGACTCCCTCAAGATCGTACACCCGCAACCGTCCTCATTCGACGTCCGCCAACACGGCACCGTCACCGATTGACTCGCATGAATAGCATGAACCGATACAGCACATTCAGTCTACCCCATGCAGCCCACCCCGCTATAGGGCGAATATCGAAATACTCTCCCAACTCTCGGTCCGTGCCTCCGGCGAGCCGCTGAGGTAAGGTGTCATGAGTCACCACTTGACCATCACGACCGAAGGATGAACATGGCAACCACTGAAGGATCCCTCGTACGTGTCCACTATTGTGGCACGCTCGAAGACGGAAGCGAATTCGACTCCAGCGCGGGACGCGATCCCCTTGAGTTCACACTCGGAGCAGGCCAGGTCATCCCAGGCTTCGATGCTGCTGTCGCAGGTCTCGACCTCGGTGAATCCGTCACCGTCACGATCGCAACCGAAGACGCCTACGGCGAGCATGTCGAAGCTGCAGTGCACAAAGTGCAGGCCGATGCGTTTCCCAGCGAGCCCGTTGTCGGCGGCATCGCCGAGGTCGGAACGCCCGACGGTCGGACGATGAACGCCCGCATCACGAGCATCGTCGACGGCGAGGTCACCCTCGACTTCAACCACCCGCTCGCCGGACAGGCGCTCACGTTTGAGATCGAGCTCGTGGAGATCGTCGAGCCCGACGCTGTCGAACCTGAGACGGACACGCCAGAAGCCTAGGGGTTCTCACTCCTCAAGTGTGCAGATCCGCTGCATCCTGGAAGCGAGCAGGAACAGCAGTCCGGCGAAGACCATGGGCGCGATGAGTACGAACCCCATGGTTCCCCATACTCCAGCTTCCCAACTGGAGATGATTCCCCATGCCACGACTCCAACGGCGCCGCCAAAGAGCAGGAATGACGCGAGCGTCTCGTAGAACCATCCGATGATGAGCGCAGCGACCGCGAGCCCAAAGGGCAGCAGGGCGTTCGCTGCGCTCTCTGAGAGTCCCATATCCTGGTAGCGTATGTTCGCACCTAGAACACCGGCCACCCACAGAACTCCCCCGAATGCCACGAACACCCGTGCGAACAAACGCTGAACGTTCATGCGATCAACCTTGCAGGTGCGAGCCAGCAATTCCATGACTATCTCCCCTCACCGCTCAAGAACGTCTAACTCTATCCATGGGTTCGATACCCAACCCGGAATACATATCCCCATAGCCTCAAGTCTGTTGCGGAATCTCCCACTGGGGGAACCATACTCGTGAGGGTATTCGCCCGATGAAACACCTCATCGGGACACCGACCATGGGTCAAAGAGAGTGATCAACGAAGGGATCCGCATGCTGAGTCGTTCGCGTCTGATAGTGCTTTCCGCCTGCGTCGCACTGTCCATCGGACTCACCGGCTGCCTGTCCGGCACACAGGACAACGCCGGCGGTCCCTCCGGCGGCGGTCGAGAGATCACCGAACTCGAGAAGATCGAGGTACGCGAGTACGAGGGCAACGATCTCTCCTCGGTCACAGACTTCCGAGAGAACTCGATCGATGGCCCGCAGTATGTGGACATCGAAACGTATTCCATGACCATCGATGGCCTAGTGGAAACTCCACTTGAGCTCACCTATGACGGAGTCATCGATCGGGACCGATACAGCAAGGTCGTCAGGCTCGACTGCGTGGAGGGCTGGAGCGTCGACATCCTGTGGGAGGGCGTGCTGGTCCGCGATCTTCTCGCTGAGGCCGGATACGACACAGGTGCCGAGGTCCTGATCCTGCGCGCTGCCGACGGATACTCAACCTCGCTGCCGCTCGACTACTTCATCGAAAACGACATCCTGCTGGCTTACCGCATGAATGACGTGACGATGCCGGCAGAACGCGGATACCCCTTCCAATTGATTGCAGAGGAACGTTGGGGCTACAAGTGGATCAAGTGGGTCGAGGAGATCGAGGTCTCGAACGACACATCGTTCCGCGGCTACTGGGAGAGTCGCGGTTATGCGAACGGCGCAGAGCGGGACAGCGGGTTCCGCGAGTGATCGGAGGTTCGGGGCGCGGGCGACTGAGAGCGAACGACCGCTAGCGCGTGAGCAACAGGATCTCGTCCCACACGGAATCGCTGACGGCGACCGGACCTCCATAGAGATCGACACCGAGAAGCACTCCCGTATTGCCACTGACACGGGACTCCGTCGGTGCTGGCAATGCATCAGGAGGCGTCAAGAGAATAACTCCTCCCTGAGACCCTGCGGCAGCTCCTCCGCAAAGTGCGTCAGGGAAATCGGCTCCCGTTGCTACGCCGATATACTCCCAATCACAGATGCCGCTGTTGACCCCGTATGTGGCCACGGCGCCAGCGGTGTCGTAGCGAGTCGCACCAGCAACACGCTCCACACCCGGAATAAGAGATGCGATTTCAGCTGCCACCCCCGGCTGAACGGCCACCTCTCCGCCAGCGATGACCCCACTCATGAATCCCCCGCTCTCCAAGAGCGCACGTATCGATGAGGGGACCGCATGAGGAAGAACCAACAGAAGCGGAGCCTTGGCCCCGAAAGCAAGGGGTCCCAGCGCAAGCGCATCAGCAAACCCATCGCCGCGCGCAATGAACACGCGCCCACCGTTGAGCCCGTATGACAGGACTTCCCGTCCGATGAGCGCCGAAGTCTCGTACCGATCCCGGCCACCTAGACGTTTCACAGAGAGCCCCATGTTCCAGAGCGCCCTTTCTACCTCCGCGCCAACCGCGACCGGGCCTCCCACCACCACCGCCGATGAGGCACCCAACCGAGCTATCTCGGAACGTATTTCATCGGGAAGAGCCGAGGTTCGGGTCAGAAGGACCGGGGCGCCGAGACAACCAGCGAGCCCCGAGGCCGACAACGCGTCAGCAAAGTTGTCGCCGGTGGCAATGATGACCGTATCGGCCCCGTCGAAGTTGGCCTTGGAGATGATCGCAGCCGTCTCAAAACGGTCAGCCCCGCCAAGACGCTGCACCGTCGCGCCAGCCCATGGGATCACCTCAGCGAACACCG
>Ga0209121_10000679_pt1 | contig 35828 bp, 34 predicted proteins | sample Cruoilmetagenom3_FD_187292 | JGI IMG/M metagenome (GOLD analysis project Ga0209121, IMG submission 187292) | Oil polluted marine microbial communities from Coal Oil Point, Santa Barbara, California, USA - Sample 3 (SPAdes) (version 2) | ecosystem: Environmental > Aquatic > Marine > Oil seeps ... | reverse complement strand
TGGCGGGCAGGATGTTGTGCGGGTCGATGTACGGGTGATTTCTGCTACTAATCGCGATTTGTTGGGGGAGATTAAGAACGGCAAATTCCGCGAAGAACTGTATCACCGCATCAATGTTGTTCCGATTGAAGTGCCGGAACTGGAGGCGCGCCGCGCTGACATTCCTGAACTTTGCACACATTTCATTAAGGATTTGAACGCCTCGCAGGGGCTGCCGGTTCGCGAAATGTCGGACGAAGCTATAGCGCGGCTGGAAGTGATGGCGTGGCCCGGGAATATCCGGCAATTGCGAAATACGATTGAGCGGGTGCTTATTCTTGGGCCCGACAGTGGTGCTATTAAGGTGTCGGAATTACCAGGTGGCGCAGAGGAAAGCAGTGGCGAGCAACTTTCGCTCGGTGCCAGTTTTGCCGGGTATTCTTTGCGCGATGCCCGCGAGATGTTCGAGCGGGAGTATCTGATCTCGCAAATCGACCGGTTTGGCGGGAATATCTCGAAAACAGCACAGTTCGTTGGGATGGAGCGTTCCGCTTTGCACCGGAAACTGAAGTCATTGAATGTTTCGACAGGGCAGAAGATGAAAACGCCAACGGTTGATAGCAGTACATAAGCAGGGATCATGATTGACCACGCCTCGGTAAACATCGCATAATGCCCCCGAACAATCGGAGCGGGAAGCTTAGATGAAGATCATCATATGCGGTGCGGGCCAGGTCGGCTGGCAATTGGCACGCCATCTTTCAACGGAAAACAACAGCGTTACTGTGATCGATAATAACGGGTCACTGGTGCGACGTATTACTGATACGCTGGACGTGAACGGTATTGCGGGGTTCGCCTCGCATCCTGACGTGTTGGAACGGGCAGGGGCACGGGATGCGGATATGATTATCGCCGCGACCTTCTCGGACGAAGTGAATATGGTCATTTGTCAGGTGGCGCACTCGGTTTTTGATATTCCACGCAAGGTCGCACGATTACGTTCGCAGTCGTATTTGAATACGGAGTATTCGGATTTGTACCGACGCGAGCATCTGCCGATTGACGTGATTATTTCGCCTGAACGCGAGGTGGCCGAGGCCGCGCTGCGCCGTCTGGCAGCGCCCGCCGCGTTTGATACGGAAAGTTTTGCCGATGATCGTGTGCAGCTGATCGGGTTAACGCTGGACGAAGATTGCGCCGTGATTAATACGCCGCTTCGCCAACTATCCGAGCTATTCTCCACCCTACGCGCGGTTGTCGTTGGTGTTCGTCGTGACGGAAAGCTGTTTGTGCCACACCCGAATGACCAGCTTTTTGCGGGCGACCAGACCTATTTGGTGGCGGCAACCGAAGATGTCCCGCGCACATACGAGATTTTTGGCAAGAAAAACCCTAATACCGACCGTGCAATTATTGTCGGTGGCGGTAACGTGGGTTTGTACGTTTCGACCAAGCTGGAAAACGGCGCGCGGCGGGTTCATAGCAAAGTGATCGAGAAGAACCGCGCGAATGCTGAAAGGGCGGCGGATTCGCTGAACCGCACTGTTGTGTTGCACGGTGACGGGTTGGATATAGACCTGCTGGAAGAGGCCAATATCGCCAAGGCCGACGCATTGCTGGCGGTGACGGATGACGATAAAACCAACCTGTTGTCATGCGCGCGCGCCAAGGCGTTGGGGTGTCCGTTGACGATTGCGCTAATCAATGAGCCAAGCCTGACGACACTAATGGCACCGCTTGGGATTGACGCGTTTATTAACCCGCGTGCAACGACGGTTTCTTCGATATTGCGCCATATCCGCCACGGCAGCGTGCGCAAGGTCTATTCCGTTGGCGATGCCGAGGCAGAAGTGATCGAGGCGCAGGTGATGGGCACGTCGCCCCTGTCAGGCGAGCTGATCCGCGACATCGACTGGCCGGAGGGCGCAATGGTTGGTGCGGTTATCAAGCGTAACGAAATTCTGCTGCCAAGGGGCGACACAAGGATCGAGGAGGGGGACGCACTTATCGTCTTCGCGCTAAGTTCCGACATATCCGTGATCGAAAAACTGTTTCAGGTTAACATAGAGTTTTTCTGATGATCGCGCATCTTCGAAAGTACCCTCTGTTCGTGTTGATAATGATAATCGGCGCGTTAAGTATGATTGCTCCGGCAGTGCATGCTGCCAAGCTGGGTGAATTGCGCGTAATGCAGGTATTCTTCAGTTATTCGCTGTTTATCCTGATTATATCCGTTATTTTAGGGCTGGCATTGATGAATCGAACGCCCCGTATTTCGGGGCGCTCTCACCTGATAACGATCCTGCTGGTTTACACATTATTGCCAGCTTTCCTGGCCATGCCCTTCACGGCGCTCATTCCCTCAATCGGCCCTATGCAAGGGTATTTTGAGATGCTGTCGAGCCTGACAACAACGGGTGCGACGCTAATTAACGACCCGTTAAGTATTGCCGAACCCTTACACCTGTGGCGCGCACTTGTGGCGTGGATGGGCGGTTTTTTCGTGTTGGTTATTGCCCTGAGTGTGATGGAGCCGATGAACCTTGGGGGGTTTGAAATCCGCTCGACGGTGCTTGGTTCAGACGACGGTATGGGCTCTTACGGGGCGACAGACCCAGCGGAGCGCATTGAGAAATACGTCATCAAAATCGGGCCGGTTTATGTGGCGGTAACCTTTGCATTGATGGTGCTGTTGTTTTTGCTGGGGGACCGCGCCTATGTGGCATCAATCCATGCAATGTCGATCATTTCTACCAGCGGAATTTCCCCGATTGGCGGTGTATTCAATTCGCAAAGCGGCCGATTGGGCGAAATGTTCATGGTGGTTTTCCTGCTGCTTGCTGTCACCAACCGTGGTTTTCAAAGTATAGGGACGACCAACTGGCGCTGGATCACCAGAGATGTCGAAGTGCGCTTGATGCTGATCGCAATCATCGGCGTACCCGCGATACTTTTCATGCGACATTGGATTGCTTCCTTCGAGGTGTCTACGCAGCAAGATGTTACCGCCGCTTTTGCTGCCTTCTGGGGTAGCGTTTTCACCGTAATGTCCTTCCTGACAACAACCGGTTTTGAAAGTGCCGATTGGCAAGCGGCGCAAAACTGGTCGGGGTTAAGCACACCGGGGGTGATCTTACTTGCCCTCGCCGTTATGGGGGGGGGCGTTGCGACCACTGCGGGGGGCGTGAAATTGTTGCGGATTTATGCGCTGTACAAACACGGCCTTCGAGAAATGGAACGCCTGGTTCACCCCTCCAGTGTTGGAGGCGCGGGGATGGCGGCACGGCGGTTCCGGCGTGAAGGGGCCTTTATGGCATGGATATTTTTTATGCTATTTCTGGTTGGGATTGCCACCTTAATGCTGGCCCTGTCCTTTACGGGGGTAAGCTTTAACGATGCGATTGCGCTGTCGATCGCTGCTGTAACAAATACGGGGCCCGTGGCAGGGAAGCTCGATACAGGGCTTCGGTATACGGATATCGGTACTTACGGGCAGGTGATTTTATGCGTTGGAATGGTTTTCGGTCGGGTGGAGGTCTTGGCCCTGATCGCGCTTTTCAACCCGAATTACTGGCGACGTTAGGTGGTTTTTTGCGTGATTGCTGACAAAAGTATGGCTTAGGGGTGGCAATATCGCCAGCTTGCCCCCATTATATCAGATAATAACAACAAGAACCCGCATTAAAGCTGGGTTCCATAAAACTGAAGGCTGAGAATAATGGCTGCCGATAAACAAAACCTGCAAGATGCATTCCTGAACAATGTTCGGAAGGCAAAAAACCCCGTAACAGTATTTCTCGTGAATGGTGTTAAATTACAAGGTGTTATCACCTGGTTTGACAACTTTTGCGTATTGTTGCGCCGTGATGGTTCCTCGCAACTTGTGTATAAACACGCGATTTCGACCATCATGCCTTCGCAACCTGTAAATCTATATGATGGTGATGATGCGGAATAACGCCTGATGCGTTGCGCAGTTATCCACCCTGATTTAGCCGGACCGATCAAGCGGCGTGCGCCGACGCTTGCCTTGGAAGAAGCTGTAAATCTGGCCGAAGCGCTGGATGTCGAAGTTGTGACATCGCTTGTGACCAAGGTTCCAAAGCCTAGGGCAGGGATGCTGTTTGGCAAAGGTAAGGTTGAAGAGATAAAGGCGCTTTTGGCGGCCGATGATGTCGGGCTGGTCATCATTGACGGCAAGGTTACCCCCATCCAACAGCGGAACCTAGAGAAGGAATGGGATGTTAAAATCCTTGACCGGACCGGTTTGATTTTGGAGATTTTCTCGGCCCGAGCGGCGACACGCGAGGGGGTTTTGCAAGTCGATCTTGCACATTTGACCTATCAAAAATCCCGTCTTGTCCGTAGTTGGACCCACTTGGAACGCCAACGCGGTGGCCTTGGTTTTATCGGTGGCCCAGGTGAGACGCAGATCGAATCCGACCGTCGTGCGCTGGATGACCATATCCACCGAATCAAAACGCAGCTTAATAAAGTGGTGAAAACCCGTGCACTGCATAGGGCGGCCCGTAAGAAAGTACCTTACCCGATTGTGGCGCTTGTTGGGTATACAAATGCAGGTAAATCCACTATTTTCAACAAGATAACCGGTGCGGACGTGATGGCAAAGGATATGCTTTTTGCTACGTTGGACCCGACCATGCGTGGAATAGAGCTGCCATCTGGACGTAAGGTTATCCTTTCTGACACCGTTGGATTTATCTCGGATTTACCGACTCAACTGGTCGCCGCGTTTCGCGCGACGTTGGAGGAGGTGTTGGATGCAGATCTGGTGTTGCACGTCCGCGACATCTCGCATCCTGAAACGATGGAGCAAGCACGTGACGTCGTCGAAATCCTTACCGAGATCGGAATTTCGGACAAAGCCCAAGAGGGCATGCTGGAGGTTTGGAACAAGATCGACAACCTGCCACAAGCCGAGGCGGAGGCGTTCAGAACCGCAGCAGAGCGTGACAGCAAGCACTGCATAACGTCGGCTATCACTGGCGAGGGTTTGGATGCGCTTTACGAGGCGGTCGAGAACGCATTGGCCGAGCCTGTGTTTCCCGAAACTTTAAAACTTGATTACTCTCAAGGCAAAGGCCGTGCATGGCTTTATGCGCACAACGTCGTCCAAAGCGAAGAGCAAACGGATGAGGGGTATGTTTTGGAAGTTCTATGGACTGAAAAGACCAGCAATCAGTACAAGGTTGCGAACCCATAGGCGAGAATATTTGAACACACCAATAGTCGCATAATAGATATTATGTTAAATAAACTGGTGATTGCTTGTTATATACTTGATTAAGACCTATAGTCTAAAGCTATGAATACAATCACATATCCCCATGGCAAACCGATTTTGATTTGCGGGCCTACGGCCTCGGGAAAGTCTGCGTTGGGTATCGAGATTGCACGAAAGTCCGGCGCATGCATCCTTAACGCCGATGCTTTGCAGGTGTACGACACTTGGCGTATTTTAACCGCGCGACCCAGCGAAGTTGATGAGGAAACCGTGCCGCATCACCTTTACGGACATATACCGTTGCGGCGAACGTATTCGGTTGGCGCATGGTTGCGGGATGTTAAGAAAATTTTGGAGACCGTTGATCGCCAAGTGATTATCCTTGGTGGAACTGGGCTGTATTTTTCTGCTTTAACCTCGGGGTTGGCCGAAATTCCTGAAACGCCAAGCCATATCAGAGCCAGAGGTAACGAGATTAGAAATGCATCCCATGGCGCTGAATTCATAGAATATTTGTCTAAATACGACTCTGATACTTTGGCTAAAACAGATCGGGATAATCCAATGCGTTTGCAACGCGCCTGGGAGGTTATGGAGGCAACCGGCCGTGGTTTGGCCTCGTGGCAACAAGATACGCCACCGCCTCTCGTTCCGCTTGAATCGGCCAACGCTGTTGTGCTGAACTCCAGCCCGGATTGGTTGAATGCGCGGATCGCGCGACGGTTTGACAGAATGGTTGCAGATGGTGCGCTGGACGAGTGCAAAGCCGTGATGCAAAGCGGATGGGAACCAACCCTACCCTCTTCTCGTGCGCTTGGTGCGCGTGAACTGGTTGCGTATCTGCGCGAGGAATGTACGCTGGACGAGGCGAAAGAAAGCGCGACGATTGCGACACGGCAGTTTGCTAAACGGCAACGCTCGTGGTTTCGCAACAAAATGCAGGACTGGCAACAGGTCCCACTGGATGATCAGACCGACATAGCGGTTCTTGCAGGCCTAATTTTGCAACGTGGCGATCTTTCCTGAACACCACCGCTTGTATGTATTGATTCTGTAACGCGCAGATAGTGTGTCTGTTGTCCAACGCTCTCGATTTTTTGGAAAAAGTATTGAAAAAATCCATGAATTCGGTAAGTTACAATAAAAAAACGAACATCTGAGGCAGACAATTGAATACATCATCCTATGACCTGTACCGCGAATTGCGGTCCACAGGGCAGCCGGTGGAGGCTGTGCACTGTGAAAGTATTTCCGCCCGTGGACTAAAGCAACCATGGCGGTTGGACGAACACCGCCATTATGATTTGCACCAGTTTTTCTGGATTACACGTGGCGGTGGCCGTGTTGTCATTGACGGTGTAACGCATGGTTTCGGGGCAAATACCGCGCTGTTTATCCCTAACCTGACCGTTCACGGTTTTGAATTTACGCTCGGCACTGTCGGTTGGGTGGTTTCCATGGTCAAAGATCTGCCAATCGCGATGCCTGAAGAGCCTATGATGTGTGTGCTGCCAAGCCCTCGGGATCAGGCGTATTTAACGGGTGATTTCAATAACCTGAACACAGAGTATGTTGCAGATACACCGGATCGTCAGGAAACGTTGCTGCACCATGCAGGCCTGCTTTCTATCCGGTATCGTCGTATGAAATCTGGCAGTCTGCGTAAAGGTTTTTCCAATGACAGCGCGCGTCGCCGTCTTATGCGCAAGTTTATTGCGCGGCTTGAAGATCGTTATGGCTCGCCTGATACCGTTAAGGATTACGCTGGTGCATTAGAGGTGACAACGACCCACCTTACCCGCGTTTGCCGCGAAACCACCGGGAAACCGGCAACGAAACTTATTCAGGATCGTACAATGCTGGAGGCACGGCGTAATTTGGCCAATACGAAGCTGAAGGTCCGCGAAATCTCCGATGATTTGGGGTTCCAGACACCGGCATATTTTACGCGCGTTTTTACGGCCAGCACCGGTAAGTCACCACGAACATTCCGCAAAGACGCGCAATCGCAGGCCGTTATAAACCCGAATACCCGCTCCACCATCTAAGGTGAGACAATAGGTATCCCGCTTCGCAGTTGATATTTCAGGCGCGCTTTGTTAGGCCGCGCCTATCATTCCTCTGTCGAAAAGAGCATGCCCATGATCCCTCGCTATTCCCGCCCTGAAATGGTCGCCATTTGGTCGCCTGAAAACAAATTCCGCATCTGGTACGAGATTGAGGCGCACGCCTGTGACGCGCAAGCCGCCCTTGGTGTGATCCCGAAAGAAAGTGCTGCGGCGGTTTGGAAAGCCAAGGACGCGAAGTTCGACGTAGCGCGGATTGACGAAATCGAAGCTGTCACCAAGCACGACGTTATAGCCTTCCTTACGCATCTAGCCGAGATCATCGGTAATGATGAAGCTCGTTTTGTGCATCAGGGCATGACTTCATCCGATGTTCTGGATACGTGTTTCAACGTTCAACTTGTCGAAGCGGCTGATATCTTGCTTGCTGATGTGGATAAACTCCTGGCAGCCCTTAAGCGGCGAGCATATGAGCATAAAGACACTATCCGCATCGGCCGAAGCCATGGAATCCACGCCGAACCTACGACGATGGGTCTGACTTTCGCCCGTTTCTATGCTGAAATGGACCGGAACAAAGCCCGCTTACAGGTTGCCCGCGATGAAATCGCAACGGGTGCTATTTCGGGTGCTGTTGGTACCTTCGCCAATATCGACCCATCGGTTGAGGAACATGTTTGCGAGCAACTTGGCCTGAAACCCGAGCCTATCAGTACACAGGTTATTCCACGCGATCGCCATGCTGCATTCTTTGCCGCACTTGGAGTTGTCGCCGCCTCGATCGAGAATGTTGCAACGGAAGTGCGTCACATGCAGCGTACAGAGGTGCTTGAGGCAGAAGAATACTTTGCGCCTGGCCAAAAAGGTTCATCGGCGATGCCACACAAACGCAACCCGGTTTTGACGGAAAACCTGACAGGCCTGTCTCGCGTAGTGCGTATGGTCGTGGTTCCGGCTATGGAAAATGTGGCCCTTTGGCATGAACGCGATATCTCGCACAGTTCAGTTGAACGTAACATTGGGCCGGATTCGACAATTACACTGGATTTCGCCCTGCACCGCCTGACTATGGTGATCGACAAGTTGTTGGTTTACCCTGACAACATGCTGAAAAACATGAATAAGTTCCGTGGTTTGGTGCATTCGCAACGCGTACTTCTGGCTTTGACCCAAAAAGGCCTTAGCCGCGAGGACAGCTATCGCCTTGTTCAACGTAACGCGATGCGGGTTTGGGAAGAGGACGCGGATTTCATGACCGAGTTGAAAGCCGACCCTGAGGTTACAGCCGCCCTAACGGACGCCGAGATAGACGACAAGTTCGACCTCGGGTATCACACGAAGCACGTCGATACGATTTTCAAGCGTGTGTTCGGGGAATAAGCGACAATCCGAATAGAAGTCGCTTGGCCGGCTTCTATTCGTTACCAAACAAAGCTTTAGCGATGAAATAGGCAGTCGGAACACCAAGCGTTGCGCCAATGGCTGCTGCAATCAGGATGTAGTTCAGGGTGTCATACCCGGATGCGAGCGCTGCAATAACCATAATTCCAGCAAGTGTGGTTCCGGCTATTGCATATATTATCGAAGCTAATCTGAACATTATGTTCTCCTATTCACAGTTTAGGATTGTATATAAGGCCGTTCACCATCAGGGCTTTGATCTATCTCAAATTGACCAAAAAAACCGGCACCATTACAGTGCCGGGCATTCTTTTAGTTGCTACTTTAGACGCCAGCTTCGATTTGCTCGACAGCTGTTTGTGTCAGTTCAAGCAGTTTAGAACGAACTTCGTCATCGCTCATTTCGCCGTTAAAATCTGCAACCACCTTACGAACAACATCTTCGTGGCCAGCTTCTTCGAAATCGGATTTGATAACCTCCAGCGCATAAGTCGCTGCATCATCATCGGATTTACCAAGCAACCCGGCAGCCCACAGGCCCAGCAATTTATTGGCCCGTGCCGCAATTTTGAATTTCATTTCTTCGTCGTGCGCATACTTGTTTTCATATGCAGCTTCGCGATCGTTAAAAGTGCTCATCTTATGTCTCCGTTGGAAGATTGTCCTTCACCCTTAAATAACCATTACAGGGGGGGGTATACAAGGCCGCAGGTGCGAATCCTTGCTCCTTGTGACACTACGGCCTATAGAGCAGGTAAATCCTGTGGGGCAGAACATGCGCCCTACCCTGATGCGCTAAACGGAGGCACCCATGGCCCGTCGCAGAATGATTTACGAAGGCAAGGCCAAAATCCTTTATGAGGGGCCGGAACCGGGCACGATTGTCCAGTATTTCAAAGATGACGCAACCGCTTTTAACGCGGAAAAAAAGGCCGTGATCGAGGGTAAAGGTGTTCTTAACAACATGTTATCCGAACACTTTATGGTTGGGCTTGGTGGTATCGGCATCCCAACGCACTTCATCAAACGCCTAAACATGCGCGAACAGCTAATCAAAGCGGTCGAGGTGATTCCGCTGGAAGTGGTCGTACGGAATGTCGCGGCAGGTTCAATGTCCAAGCGTTTAGGTATTGAAGAGGGTACTCCCCTCTCCCGGCCAATCGTCGAATTTTACTATAAAGACGATTCGCTGAATGACCCGCTGGTGACCGAAGACCAGATCGTAGCGCTCCAGTGGGCTGGCCCGCAGGATCTTGATGAAATGGTCGCCATGGCGCTGCGCGTTAACGATTTTATGTCCGGCCTGATGTTCGGGGTTGGTATCAAACTGGTCGACTTCAAAATCGAGATTGGCCGTCTGTTTGATGGTGACTTCCAGCGTTTAATCCTTGCCGATGAAATCAGCCCGGACAGTTGCCGTTTGTGGGATATCGAGACCGGTAATAAACTGGACAAAGACATATTCCGCCACGATCTGGGCGATCTGGCCGACGCCTACACCGAAGTTGCCACCCGTCTGGGTGTTATGCCCAAGAAATCCGGCGGCCCGTCTGGCCCCACATTGGTTAAATAAGGAGCACTCCCATGAAAGCGCGTGTTTACGTAACCCTTAAGAACGGCGTTCTGGACCCTCAAGGTGCAGCTGTGCAGCATGCACTAGGATCGCTTGGATTTGACGGTGTTGATGCTGTTCGTCAAGGCAAAGTGATTGAACTGGATCTGGCTGAAACGGATGCAGGCAAAGCCGAAGCCTCGGTTACGCAGATGTGTGAAAAGCTGCTGGCGAACACCGTCATCGAAGATTTCAAGGTGGAGATACTCTGATGCGTTCCGCCGTTATCGTTTTCCCCGGTTCCAACTGTGACCGCGACATGGCTGTAGCACTTGAACGTGCCAGCGGTGTTAAAGCGCAAATGGTCTGGCACAAAGATGCGTCACTGCCGGACGGGCTTGACGTTGTCACCATTCCCGGCGGTTTTTCCTTTGGGGATTACTTGCGTTGTGGGGCTATCGCGGCCCGCTCGCCGATCATGCGTTCTATTGTGGATTTTGCCAACAAAGGTGGACATGTTCTGGGCGTGTGTAACGGCTTTCAGGTGTTGATAGAAGCTGGCCTTCTACCTGGCGCATTGATGCGCAACTCAGGTTTGAAGTTTGTCTGCAAAAATACTGAAATCAAAGTGGAAACATCAAACAGCCCTTTCACAAACGCTTACACCAAAGGCGAGAAAGTTACTTACCCCATCGCCCATCACGATGGAAACTACGTAGCTGATGCATCACTTGTGGAACGCCTGCGTGGCGACGACCGCATTGCGTTTACCTATATGGATAACCCGAACGGTTCCACAGCGGATATCGCCGGAATTTTATCGGAAAACCGTCGCGTGCTTGGCATGATGCCTCACCCTGAACGCCTAAACGATCCGGAATTAGGCGGTGTAGACGGTAACAAGATGTTCACATCTCTGGCCGAGTCTCTCGTATCCGCCTAACCTAGCGCCACAGCCTGTCCCCTAGACTATCGCCCGTTGCGTTATGCAAATGCACGGCCTGCGCCCTATATCTGCCCATTAAAATACGCCGATTAAGGGAACAGAGCCTCGTCCGTGACCAAATTTCACCTAATCAGGCTTTCTTTCCTAAAATCACTCATTTCTCCTTTGTTGTTCAAAGGTCTTAGGGCGGTTATTTGCCTATATCCAATCAAAGATGCTTGAGGGAATGTTAGCAACCCCTTACTTCTAAACTTATGAAAACTGCGAGATTACCAACCCTACGGCGTCCAAATTTACGGTTGATCCAGATTCTCCTCTGGGTGGGTCTGCTATTTTTGGCACTGGTCCTTTGGGCTTCCTCCAGTTTTCTGACAGACAGGTTTACCACCGAACAACGCGAAAAATCGCTTCAACGCGCCGGACTTTACGCCAGCACAATATCCGCAACATTGCAGCGAAATGCCTACGTGCCTTTGTTGCTATCCCGCGATCAAACGCTTATTTATGCATTAATTACAGGCGATTACTCGGCGACTTCGACGCGGTTGATCTCCTTTCAACAGGACCTATCGGCTGCGTCGATCATTCTGATGGACATTAACGGGCTGGTGGTAGCTGCCACAGAACCCCGGGACATTTTTGTTGAAGAAGAACGGCCCGGTTTTTTTGTGCGGGCCCTTCGGGAAAATGATACCGTATTTCAAGCCCTTCGAATTGACGGTAAAGTTAACGGATTCTACTACGCCCGAAAAATCGAGTTCGAGGATCAAAGCATCGGTGTAATCGTCGTGGAGGTTGATCTTCAACGGCAAGAAAGCTTTTGGCGTCGAAGCGGGGCAAACGTAGTTTTGTCCGATTCCACAGGGGATATTCTGCTCGCATCGCAACCCGAATGGCGTGATACAACCCTTCAGGATTTGTTAATCTCGACCTATCGCCCAACCCCGTCGGAACGCCTGTTTGGTAATACGGACCAACCCTCGCCGCAGTCGTTCGTTCATATTGACGATCGGCGCCTGCTGGTTAGCGAGGTAGGCGTTGGCTTTCTGGGTTGGGACCTAAGCTATTTTGCGTCGCTAGAAGACGTAGAAGCGCGTGTGAATGCATTTATCGCGTTGGAACTGATGTTTTTGGCGATGTTGGCTGCGGTTACCTTCTATCTGATATCACGCAAAACCACACGTAAATCTACAGAAATACAGGCTGAATCTGCCGAATTGCGCCGCCTGAACAAACGCCTTTCCAGCGAAATTGAACAACGTCAACGGGCTGAACAAATGCTGGAAACAGCAGAACAAAGCTTGGAGCAAGCCTCCAAACTGGCAGCATTGGGGCAAATGTCGGCTTCCGTTAGCCACGAGCTAAACCAGCCCTTGGCGGCAATGCGAACCTACTTGGCTGGCGCGCGCCTGTTGTTGCAGCGAAACCGGACCGAGGAAGCTCTGATCAGCTTTCAGCGTATAGATGATTTGATAGAGCGCATGGGGGCGATTACCAAGCAACTGAAATCTCATGCAACCAAGGCGTCCGATTTGACGGTCAAAGTTGATTTGCGCGAATCTGTGGTCTCGGCCTTATCAATGATGGCGCCGCAGCTTGGGCAAACGCAGGTAAATATCGTGCGGAACTTGGGCGATCAAGCCGCCTATGTCGTTGGTGATCCGGTTCGTATCGAACAGATTATCGTTAACCTTTTGCGTAACGCCCTCGACGCGGTGAAACCCATTGAAGACAAGCGGATCGAGATTACATTGAAGGTCGAAGACGCCATATCCCTGGCCGTTCAGGACAACGGCACCGGAATCGAGGATGCCAGCACCCTGTTTGAACCCTTTGCAACCACAAAGAAACCCGGCGAAGGGGTGGGTCTAGGCCTCGCTATTTCCGCCGGATTTGCGAGCGATATGGGTGGTAAATTAACAGGGCGCAACGCAACCCCCGTCGGGGCGATATTTGAATTACAACTACCTCGGGCACTCGCCCAGTAACTATCGGAGTCAGCATGTCGGAAACATTAAAAGTCGCAATCATCGATGACGAAGCAGATATGCGGGCGTCGATCAGCCAGTGGTTGGAGCTTTCGGGCTTCAAAACTGTAACTTTTGAGACTGCGAACGAGGCAATAACCTCGTTGGGTGCGGATTTCCGTGGTATCGTTTTGTCCGACATCCGTATGCCCGGAATGGACGGGATGGAGCTGTTAAAACGTCTCCACACGGTTGATTCCGCGTTACCTGTAATCCTGATTACAGGGCATGGTGATGTACAAATGGCCGTCGATGCGATGCGGATAGGCGCATACGATTTCGTCGAAAAACCCTTCGACCCCGAGCGTTTAGCCGATTTGGCGCGCCATGCAATAGAGGCGCGGCGTTTAACCCTTGATAACCGTGCTTTGCGACGCGAGCTATCTGACGGTTCCGTCCTGCTTCGTAAAATTATGGGCAACAGCCCGCAGATTGAAAAGCTGCGCGAGGACATCCTGGACCTCGCCCAAGCTGACGCAAACGTGTTGATCACGGGGGAAACCGGAACCGGCAAAAGTCTGGTTGCGCGCGGCATTCATGCCTGTGGTTCACGGCAGGGAAAGCCGTTTTATTCCTTAAATTGCACAGCTTTGAACGAGAAAGAAATGCTCGCTCGGTTATTTGGACCAGCAATAGACGCTGAAAATCGCCCTGTTATGGCCTCAAGTACGCCCTGCACGCTTTGCTTGGAGGATGTGCATTCCCTATCCGAAGCCGTTCAAAGCCGCCTGTTGGCAGCCTTGGAAAAGATGGATGCGGATGGCGAAGAAAACATCGTTCGCATTCTTTCAGTTTCAGGTGTTCCAATCGACGAAACCCAGAAAGTTTTACGTCCGGACCTTTATTACCGTCTTGCAAACATGGAAGTGGCCGCGCCGACCCTTCGTGAACGTGGCGAGGATGTCCTGATCCTGTTCACCCGGTTTTTACAACTGTTTTCCGAAGATTACGGTTGCGATGTTCCCGAACTCACAGCGCAGGATGCCGCCAACCTGCTGCAAGCGGCATGGCCAGGGAACATCCGCCAACTACAAAACCTCGCGGAACGCGCGGTGCTGCAATCCCGGCGCGGCGAAACTGGTATTGCGTCTTTGTTGACCGACGAAGGGTTGCGGGAGCCGTCTGAACAGACCGGCGAGAAACCATTGAAGGAGCATGTCGAAGCATTCGAGCGCATGTTGATCGAAAACGCCCTGCGTCGAAATCGTGGATCTGTTGCGTCAGTGATGGAGGAACTCGCCCTACCCCGCCGTACCTTGAACGAAAAAATGGCGAAATACGGGCTTAGCCGCGGGGACTACGTTTAGGCGTATTTAGCTAACTCGGTGGCCAAATCTCCGTAACCGGTGTAGCGTCGCTCATAAACCAACCCCAGACGTTCCGCAGCTTCCTCGGCCAACGTGTCTAGGTCGGGTTGGTTTGTTTGCGCCAGATAAACCAGCTTTTCGTAATTACCGAAAAGCATATCCCGCAGTTGTGGGTGCCGATCTAGCCCCATGGGTTTCCAGACGAAACTGTCGAACTGTCGTACCAGAAAATCAGTCAGGTAAAATGCTGTGAATTCTGTATCCGCGTGGGCCGCGAATGCTTCATTCCCTTCGAAAAAGCTGTAACAATGCGGCCCCTCAGCCATTGTTACGCCCAATTCATCGCACCGTGTTTGCAAAAGCCCACCCGTACCACAATCTGCATATACAACGAAAATATCGTCATACGTGTCACGGGCATTAACCACCATGGCTTCAATCGCGTCAGGGATTTTCTCGGGCGTCAGATGCAAATTGGCAGGCAAACACTGCAAATCCATATGTGTCCAGCCGTTAACTTTGATTAACGCTAAAATTTCGCGTGCTAACGCCCCACACGCTACCAAAAGAACACGGGCACCCGTAGTGTCCGCGTTCAATCCATCAGTTGTCAGTTGTTCATCCGTGTAGGACATCGCGTATAATCAGGCGGAAAGCTGGTTATGCTTTTTTGCCATGAGTTCCTTGGCTGTTTCCACGGTCACAGCCGCATCCCGACAGTATGCATCAGCACCAATCGCTTTGCCAAACTCTTCGTTTAGCGGCGCACCACCAACTAACACTATATAATCATCGCGCTTGCCTTGTTCGACCAATGTATCAATGACGACTTTCATGTACGGCATTGTGGTCGTCAGCAAGGCCGACATTCCCAAAATATCTGCGCCCTCGGATTCCAGCGCCCCGATATATTCCTCTAACGAATTGTTAATGCCAAGATCGTGGATTTCAAATCCGGCACCTTCCATCATCATCCCGACGAGGTTTTTACCGATGTCGTGGATGTCCCCTTTAACCGTGCCGATAACCATCTTGCCCAGACGCGGTGCGCCGGTTTCGATTAGCAAAGGTTTAAGGATTGCCATCCCCCCCTTCATTGCGCCCGCAGCCAGAAGGACTTCGGGAACAAACAGGATGCCATCGCGAAAGTCGACACCTACGATAGCCATACCTTCAACAAGCGATTTGGTTAAGATATCGTAAGGCGTCCATTTGCGTTCCAGCAGAATGTTAACACCCTCTTCGATTTCTGCCTTCATGCCGTCATAAAGGTCATCCATCATTTGTAGAACGAGCTCTTCATCGTTCAGTTCGCTTAAAATTAGGTCGTCTTCTTCATCAGACATGGCGGTATTCCTAAGTGTGTGCGGGTTGTAATCTCAACTTTGAGTTACAGGGCAATATGTAATGCGTTCTCGGCAGTATACGACAGTCGCTAGACAGTATCCGACTTAAGCGTCGCGACGACGATTCCTGCGTTTAGGTGCGGTTCCAGCATCAAGGCCGTCTGAATCAGACGAAAATTCGCCAAGTGTGGCGCGAATAGTGTCTGCATCCGGGACCGGACCTCGTGGTCGGGATTCCAGTGCAGCCTTCATCGCAACCAGATGTTCGGGCAATGTACCACAACACCCGCCAATAATTTTTGCCCCTGCGTCGCGTGCCAGCAAAGCGTATTCGCCCATCAGTTCCGGCGTTCCATCGTAATGGATATGCCCGTGAACATACTTCGGAATGCCTGCATTACCCTTGGAAACCACTGGTATCGAAGGATTGGCCTTGCCAAACCCGATCAACGTGCGCAGCAGATCCGAGGCCCCGACCCCGCAGTTCGCGCCAAATGCGATCGGTTTGTTCTCAAGCCCTTCGACCATCGCAACCATATCGGTTGCGGTTACACCCATCATGGTGCGGCCAGCGGTATCAAAGCTCATTGTGCCCACCCAGGGCGCACCAACGTTTTGGAACGCCTTCGCGGCCGCTTTGTATTCTTCCGGCGCGGAAATGGTTTCCAGCCAAAGCACATCGGCCCCGCCTTCCATCAAACCTTTGGCTTGCTCCTCGAAAATCTCGACAGCACTGTCAAATGACAACTCCCCTACCGGCTCCATAATCTCGCCCGTTGGCCCAACGGAGCCCGCCACGACAATCTTACGACCAGCAGCATCAGCAGCCTCGCGCCCGATTTCGGCAGCAATCCGGTTAAGTGTAAACACGTCATTCTGACGGTCATGCAACTTTAGCCGTGAAAAGTTACCGCCAAATGAATTTGTCAGAAAAATATCGCTGCCAGCATTGATAGCGCCGTCATAAAGCGCGCGGATGCGGTCAGGATGGGTTTCGTTCCAAATCTCGGGGGCCTCGCCCGCCTCTAACCCCATGTTAAACAGGGTCGTACCGGTGGCGCCATCGCCAAGCAGCCAATCGCGCTCGGCTAGTAGTTCGCTTAGAAGGTCGGTCATGCCGTCAAATCCTCTTCTCTAAAGTAATGCGTTGGAAATCTGCCTAATACGTTGGATCATCGCGCGCAACCCATTGGATCGTTGCGAGGACAAATGTTGATCGAGCCCTAAGCGCCCCATCTCCTCCTGCGCCTCGACTTTCAGCGCCTCAGAGGGTGTTAACCCGTCGTAAAGGGCGTGCAGAACGGCGATCAATCCGCCAACAATCATCGCATCGGATTCGCCTTGAAAGCCAATACGGGCATTTGCCCCCTCGCCATCAATTTCAGGAACGATCCAGACCTGCGAAGCGCAACCCTCGACTTTAGTCGCAGGGATTTTCTGACCTTCACTCAACGGAGTCATTTTTTTACCAAGATCAATTACATAACGATAACGATCTTCCCATTCGTCGATGAATTCGAAATCCTCGACTATCTCTTCAAAACGTGCTGTGGCCATTGGTTTCTCCTTTAATCGAGTGATTTAGTCACTTAAAGGCAACCCGTCTAGTCCGACGTGTTGACGCAACCAGAAATCGTTTACAGTTCGATGATTTTTACACCCTTGGGCGTGGCTGACAGGGCGATCTCGCCATTACGCAGGCGCAAAGCATCATCCCCGAAAACCTCTTTACGCCAACCGTTTAGGGCTTTTACGTCCTCATCGTCACCATTCGCAATCGCATCCAGATCATTTGCGGTTGCAATCAATTTTGGAGCAACTTTGTATCTCTCGGCTTTGGACTTAAGCAATACCCGAAGCAAATCCCCAAGCGATTCTGTACCGTTTTTCTTTACGCGTGCTAGTGGCGCTTTTGGTAAATCTTCCTGTGGGCATGCCTCGCCTGCTTTCACAGCGGCCAAAATTCCGTCCGCTATCGCGCCTTTACGAGCCTCGCGCAGCAAAAGGCGCGAACGGTTAAGATCTTCGTAGGTTTTCGGGCGAGTCGAGGCCAGTTCGATCAACGCATCGTCTTTCATCACACGGTTGCGCGGGATATTGCGTGTCTGTGCGGTGATCTCGCGAAATTGAGCCAGCTCCCGGACAACGGCCAAAAAACGACCGGATGTTGTGCGGGTTTTCAGGCGTTTCCAAGCATTGCGCGGCTCTATCCGATAGGTCGCCGGATCGGTTAGAATTGCCTCTTCCTCGGTCACCCAACTGGTGCGGTCTGTCTTTGTTAACTGTTTATCAAGGTGTTCATAAATAACCCTAAGATGCGTCACATCCGCCAGCGCATAGGTTTTCTGTTTATCAGACAGCGGTCGACGACTCCAATCTGTGAAACGGGAAGACTTGTCGACGCCCGCATTGACAATCTGGCGGACCAGTTTTTCGTACCCCACCTGTTCTCCAAAACCGCAAACCATCGCGGCGATTTGCGTGTCGAAGAACGGCTCGGGTATCACCCCGCCTTCAATGCAAAAAATCTCCAGGTCCTGACGGGCAGCATGGAATACTTTCACAACGTCGGTGTTTTTGAAAAGCTCGTACATCGGTGCCAGATCAATGCCGTTGGCGAGTGGGTCGATAATCACCGCGTTTTCATCGCCCTCGCCCGGATAGGCCATCTGAACCAAGCACAGTTGCGAATAGTAAGTGCGTTCACGCAGGAATTCCGTATCCACAGTCACATAGGGCTGTGAAGCACATTCGTCACAGAACTTGGCTAAATCTTCTGTCTTTGTAATAGTTTTCATCGTTATCCGTTCTGTGCGTCGGCACGGGATTTCCCTGCCACATCTTGCGCCAGTGTTGCCGCCATAAATCTGTCGAGGTCGCCATCAAGAACACCTTGTGTATCAGATGTTTCCTCGTTTGTGCGTAAATCTTTAACCATTTGGTAGGGTTGCAGAACGTAAGACCGTATCTGGTTGCCCCAACCCGCATCGCCCTTACTTTCGTGCGCGTCCTGAATGGATTCAGTTCGCTTGCGCATCTCTATTTCATAAAGCCGCGATTTAAGCGCGGCCATACAGTTAGCCCGGTTTTGGTGCTGCGATTTAACCGAACTTGTCACGACAATCCCCGATGGAATATGCGTGATACGCACCGCGGAATCCGTGGTGTTAACGTGCTGACCACCCGCCCCCGAGGAACGAAAAGTGTCCACACGAATATCCGACGGGTTAATATCAATCTCGATATTATCGTCGATCACCGGATACACCCAGACCGAGCTGAACGATGTATGACGTTTTGCGGCACTATCAAACGGCGAAATTCGCACCAACCTATGAACACCGCTTTCGCTTTTCAACCAACCGTAGGCGTTATGCCCTTTGATCTGATAGGTCACCGATTTAATGCCAGCCTCGTCGCCCGCGTTATACGACATAGTCTCGACGCTATAGCCCTTCTTCTCGGCCCAGCGAACGTACATACGTGCCAGCATCGATGCCCAGTCGCAGCTTTCCGTGCCACCTGCCCCGGCGTTGATCTCGATGAACGTGTCGTTGGCATCAGCTTCACCACTAAGCAAGGCTTCTAGTTCCAGCTTGGCGGCAAGAACCGTCAATTTGGCGATTGTGTTCTCGGCGTCAGTGATAACCTCTTGGTCGTCTTCCATCTCGCCCAACTCGATCATATCGACGTTATCTTGCAGATCACCCGCCAGAGATTTGTAATTGTCCATGGCATCAACAAGATTCTGACGTTCCCGCATCAGCTTTTGTGCGCGTTCAGGATTGTCCCACAATGTCGGGTCCTCGGACATCGCGTCGAATTCTTCCATGCGGTGCGCGGCGGTTTCCCAATCCATACGTTGGCGCAGTAGGTTCAGCGATTTCTCGATCTCGACGACCTGTTTTTCTGTTTCTGCGCGCATTGGTAGGCTCCGAAAGGATGTGTTGAGTTAGCCGTATCTAACCAACCCAGCCAAAAGGGTAAAGAGGTGTCAGTAAAGCCCGCCGCTGGAAAGCCCGCCGAAGGTCGGCTTGACGGGGATGATAACCTGTTCGCCACCGATAATGACGGTCTCGTAGGTTTCGCCCTCGCCGCGGTTAAAGAACAGCAAATCGCGGCCCATCACAAAACCGCCATCGATGAACTCGCCATATGAACCGTAGCCCGGTTCTTCACCCTGACGGAACAACTCGCTGACAACATAATCGCCCTCTTCGTCGTCATTCAGGCGCACGCCAGTGTAGCGGTCGATCTTAACAAACACCGAACCTGGTGGCACTTCGTGATCCACAGTTGGGAACATTTCCAATGCCACTTTCATGAATTCCGAAAATACCGGCCCACAGAGTGTTCCACCATAAGCCCCGCGGCCCATCGGTTTCGGCGTATCGAACCCGATATAACAGCCCGCCACGATCTTGGGCGTAAACCCGATGAACCACGCGTCTTTCGCTTGGTTGGTCGTACCGGTTTTGCCCGCGATAGGCACATTCAGAACCGCGCCGACCGTGCTGGCCGCCGTACCATTACGCACAACCCCCTGCATCATCGAGGTCAGCTGGTACGCTGTAATATGGTCCATAATCCGGACCGAGTTGTCTTTGACCCAGGGTTCGCGATCCATGGCCATTTCAAACCCCTGACAATCCTCGCAGTCGCGTTGATCGTGGCGGAAAACGGTGTTGCCATAGCGATCCTGCACGCGATCCACCAAGGTTGGTTCCACACGTTTACCGCCGTTTGCAAACATCGCATATGCGGCTACCATCTTGAACAGTGTCGTTTCGCCTGCGCCAAGCGAATAGGAAATCAACTCGGGCATATCATCATAAACGCCGAAACGTTCGGCATAAGCGCTGACCACGTCCATTCCGACGTTTTGGGCGATACGGATGGTCATCAAATTTCGCGAGTATTCAATCCCCGTGCGCATCGGCGCCGGACCATAAAACTTGCGCGAGGAATTCTGCGGCCGCCAAATACCTTCGGCGGTTTCCACTTCGATCGGGGCATCAACCACGATCGTTGCGGGCGTATAGCCATTGTCCAGCGCAGACGCAAAAACGAAAGGTTTAAATGCCGAACCCGGTTGGCGGTTTGCCTGTGTGGCGCGATTGAAGACGCTGGTCTGGTAACTGAATCCGCCTTGCATCGCCAAAACGCGCCCGGTTTGTGTGTCCATAGCCATGAACGCGCCTTGCAAGGCGGGCACTTGCTGCATTTCCCAGAACTGGAACTCGTCGCCTTTCATGTTGGCCGAAACAAGAACCACGTCGCCAAGTGCCCAAATATCCGACGCTATTTTCGGAGTGCCGCGCGGGTTGTTATCCTCGTCAACCGTGCGCGCCCATGTGGTGTCGGCTACCTTCAGATAATGTCCGTCTTCGTCTTCCTCGACACCTTCAATGCCAATGCGAACCGAACTGTCACCAACCTTGGTTACAACCGCCAGGTGCCAATCCTCAACATCACGCGGCAGGCGGAGATCGTCCAGCGCATCACGCCACTCTTCTTCAGACAAGGTATCTGCGGCTTCGATGTTGGCCAATGGTCCCCAGTAAATTTCCAACGCCCGATCATATTCAACAAGCCGGTTTTGCAACGCCTTGGCCGCAACACGTTGCAGTTCAGGATCCATAGTTGAACGAATAGCCAAACCACCGGAAAATAATTCCTCTTCCCCGATCGAGCGGGATAGCTGGCGGCGAATTTCGTCAGTAAAGTAACTGCGCGGCGGCATTTGAGATCGCGCCGAGGGCAGCTCTCCACCCTGTACGGTTAACAATGGTGCTGCTGCGGATGTCTCAAATTCTTCCTCGGTGATATACCCGTTCTCGAACATTTCTTTAAGGATGAAATTCCGGCGGCTGACAGCTTTGTCGTAGTTACGAACCGGATGGTAATCGTTTGGTGCTTTTGGGTGTACTGCTAGGAAAGCCGCTTCCGCAACTGACAACTCCTCAAGCGTCTTGCCGAAATATGTCTGAGCAGCCGCGGTTACCCCGTAAGAGTTACGGCCCAGAAAAATTTCGTTAAGATATAGGCTGAGGATTTCATCTTTGCTTAGTATATTGTTAACTCGGGCCGCTAGTACGATTTCTTTGACCTTACGCTCCAGTTTGCGCGAACCATCCAGCAAGAAATTCTTCATAACCTGCTGTGGAATGGTCGAGGCCCCACGGAGTCTCTCCCCTCTCGCTGCATCAATCAACGCTTTCAAAATCCCCAAGGGGTCGTAACCGGCATGGTTATAGAAGTTCTTGTCTTCGGCACTGATAAAGGCGGCTTTAACCACTTCAGGAATTTCATCAATCGGTGTGAATATCCGCCGTTCGCGCGCGAATTCATCCATAACCAATCCGCGACCCGAATATATCCGGGACAAGGTTGGTGGTTCATATAGTGCCAGCTGTTCAGGGTTAGGCAGGTCTTGGCTGTAAATCCAGAATAGGGTCATCAACCCCATTCCGCCCATAATTACGCCTAAAATGGCCCAACTAAACAGGAACCCGAATAAATTCAAAATGGCTCTTAGCAAACGACTCTACCTCCGTGTCATCTCTCCGTATAGTCGAGGGCGCGCGGGGCGTCAAAACTCCATTGGGGGTATGCCCCTAATTTAGGCATGTGTCGGAAATAATTCGCCGATTGCTACTTATATTGTGATTTAGGTTGTATTACATTCAAGCGTAAGGCTAATGTAGCCGAACTGGGTCCGTTGTGAATAGCATGTTCCGGATGTCAGTCGAAAAGTTTTGTTGCATCCGTGCATTATTGGCAGTGAATGCCACGCGGAATGTGACAGGCGCTAAGCGCCACCCGCTAATTCTGCGCTATCCGTTAGATGGTTGCAGCTACAACAATCAGGCACTTTTTTGTGCCGGAGAGATAACCGCGATGAAACGCGTTGATACAGGCAGAGAATTTCACGGGGGCAGTTTGCCTTCCGTTTTTGCTATGTCCGCGCGTTATTCCCAAAAATATAGCACGTCCAGCCCGCCGTCGTTAGTAAACGAGGCGCCGCCCGGCCGTCGCAGAAAGCTTACATGTCAAAGAAAATGCTTATCGATGCCACCCACGCCGAGGAAACTCGGGTTGTGGTGGTTGAAGGAAACAAGGTTGACGAATTTGACTTTGAATCCCTTAATAAACGCCAGCTCGCTGGCAATATCTACCTAGCAAAAATCACGCGGGTTGAACCCTCGCTTCAGGCTGCATTCGTTGATTACGGTGGGAATCGTCATGGTTTCCTTGCGTTTTCCGAGGTACATCCGGATTACTACCAAATCCCCGCTGCGGATCGTAAGGCTATTCTTGATGAAGAGGCCGAAGACGTAGCCCGCCAGCGCGACGAAGAAGAAAAAGCCGAACTGACCAAATCCCGTTCGCGCCGTCGTCGTCGCAAACCAACAGAGGCCGCCAGCGATGGTGCGCCAAGTGTCGAAGATGCGGTGATCTCAGAAGAAGCCCCGGGTGAAGGCGATCAACCCGATATCGTTGAAGTGCCCGAAGCACCAAGCGAAGCCCCTGTAGAAGTCGCGGCCAAGGAAGCTGCGACTGAAGAAGCTGTGGCCGAAGAAACACCTGAGGCTCCGGCCGACGACTCCAAGGAAGCCCCTGTTTCTGAAGAAGCGACAGAAGAAGCCAAACTGGAAACACCGGAGGAGCAGCCAGAAGTTGACGCCCCTGCCGAGGAGGTCATTACCGAAAAGGTAAAGGAAGCCCCCGCTCCACGTCGTCAACGCGCACGCCGTTACAAAATTCAGGAAGTTATCAAGGTTCGTCAGATCCTGCTGGTTCAGGTCGTTAAAGAAGAACGCGGCAACAAAGGTGCGGCCCTGACAACATACCTGTCCCTAGCTGGCCGGTATTGCGTTCTTATGCCAAATACGGCACGTGGCGGCGGCATTAGCCGTAAGATCACCAACGTCAGCGACCGCAAAAAACTGAAAGATATCGCAAGCAGCATCAACGTGCCGCAAGGCGCAGGCCTGATCGTCCGGACCGCTGGTGCAAAACGCACCAAGACCGAGATCAACCGCGATTACGAATACCTGCTGCGCCAATGGGAACAGATCCGCGAATTAACGCTGAAATCCATGGCGCCCGAGCATATCTACGAAGAAGGTAGCCTGATTAAACGTTCGATCCGCGATCTTTATAACAGCGAAATCGACGAGATCATCATCGATGGTGAACGTGGCTATAACGAGGCCAAGGAATATATGGGCATGCTCATGCCTTCCCACGCCAAGAACGTTAAGCTTTATAAAGACGTGCTGCCGCTATTTTCACGCTTTCAAGTCGAAACATACCTTTCGGGCATGTTCAACCCGACGGTTCAGCTGAAATCCGGTGGCTATATCGTTATCGGCATTACCGAGGCCCTTGTAGCTATCGACGTGAACTCCGGTCGTGCGACCAAAGAAAGCTCGATCGAGGAAACCGCGCGTAAGACAAACCTTGAAGCTGCCGAAGAAGTTGCGCGGCAACTGCGTCTGCGTGACCTCGCTGGCCTGATCGTGATTGATTTCATCGACATGGAAGACCGCCGCAACAATATCGCGGTTGAAAAACGCATTAAAGACAAGCTGAAAACCGACCGTGCCCGTATCCAGATCGGCCGTATTTCCAGCTTTGGTTTGATGGAAATGTCACGCCAACGTCTGCGCCCGGGTATGTTGGAAGCCTCCACTCAGCCTTGCCCGCATTGCCACGGCACGGGGATTACGCGTTCCGACGATTCCATGTCGCTGGCCATTCTGCGCGAGCTTGAAGAAGAAGGCGTTCGCCGTCGTTGCAAAGAGGTGCTCGTTAGTGTGCCGATCAACGTCGCGAACTACATGCTGAACCAGAAACGTGAACACGTCGCGATGATCGAAGGGCGTTTTGGTCTTTCCGTCCGTATCGAGGCTGACCCGCATTTGATCAGCCCTGAATACCGTGTCGAGCGTTTGAAGGTAGCAACGCGCATCGTTCCCGAACCCGAGGTTCTGGAAACAGCGGCCATCGAATACGCACCGGAAGTCCTTGAAGATAACGCGGATACCGTATCTGCTACGCCTGAAACTGACGAGGAAGGTGCGCCCAAGAAACGTCGTCGTCGTCGTCGTCGTGGTGGTAAAGGCCGCAATGGCGATCAACAGAACGGTGAAGAGACTTCGGAAGAAAACTCCGAGACCGAGGCCGCTTCTTCGGACGAAGTAACCGAAGAGAAGCCTGCCGAAGACGAAAAACCGAAGCGTTCTCGTACGCGCCGTCGTAAAACGGACGTAGTGGTCGAGGATAAAGCCGAAGAAAATGCTGATACAGCCGAGGCCGAAGCGCCCGCGCTTGTAGAAGTTCCCGAAGGCAAACCCGAGGTTGCAGAAAAGCCCAAGCGCAAACGTGCACCACGTAAGCCAAAGGTCGTCGAAGAAGTCGTGGAAGCACCAGTTGAAGCTGTTGCGCCCGAACCGGCACCCGAGCCGGAACCTGTACCCGAACCCGAACCGACGCCCGAGCCGGAGCCCGTACCCGAGCCGGTAGTTGAACAAAAACCGGAAGAACCCCAAAAGCCAAAACGGCGCGGTTGGTGGTCTCTTAAATAAGTTAACGAAAAGGCCTCGATCACGGGGCCTTTTTACTATCCATCCATGATTTCAAACGCCGAACACCCTCGACAATATCTTCGGTCGAACGGGCGTAGGAAAACCGTAGGGTCGTATGCCCCCGCACCGGGTCAAAATCGACACCGGGGGTGACGGCCACGCCAGCCTCAAGTAAAATCAGTTTTGCCAATGTCACGCTGTCATCGGTCAACTCGGAAACGTCGGCGTAAATATAAAATGCCCCGTCAGGTGGTGCGATCCTGTCGAAACCAGCCTTTGGTAACTCCTCCAGCAACAACGCGCGATTGCGTTCATACATCACCAGATTATCCTCCAACTCCCCAACTGAATCCATCGCAGCCAGTGCAGCGATTTGCGAAGCATGGGGCGCACAAATAAACAGGTTTTGCATCAGGCGCTCTAGACTTCGGACATGCCCTTCCGGCACAATCATCCAGCCTATCCGCCATCCCGTCATTGAAAAGTACTTAGAAAACGAGTTGATCACGTATACATCATCACTGATTTCCAGGGCGGTAACGGCTTTTTTACCATACTCAATTCCGTGATAAATTTCATCGGAAATAAACGCGATATCCTGCGCCTTGCAATGCGAAATCAACGCGCCCAAGGTATCCTTGTCAAGCATTGTCCCTGTCGGGTTAGCCGGACTAGCCACCAACAATCCCGCAAGATCATCCTGCGCTTGCAATTCCTCAACAGTTGGCTGGAACCGCGCTTCTAAGCTAGTCGGGATACTTACAACATCAATATCGAGCGCCTTCAGGATATTCCGGTAACTCGGATACCCCGGATCCCCAATCGCCACCCGATCCCCCGCATCGAACAGACTTATGAAAGCCAGTTGAAACGCTGCCGACGATCCGGCCGTAACCACCACGCGTTCAGGTGAAACCGTGACCCCGTACCAGTCTTTATACAATTGGGCAATGCGCACCCGCAGTTCCGGCAAACCAAGGGCAACCGTGTACCCCAAGGCCCCGTCGTCCATGGCGCTTTTCAACGCGGTAACCGCATCAGCAGGTGCCCCTGTAGAAGGCTGGCCCACCTCCATATGAATGATGTGTCGCCCTGCATCTTCCTCAAGACGGGCGGCTTCCATCACGTCCATGACGATAAACGGGTCCACATCACTTCTTCTTGAACGACGCATGCAAAAACTCCTATATGGTGCAAAAAGTAGTTTGTTGGATAGCGTGTCCGGCAATTGATGCCAATGGGAACTTGGATTCTGGGCTGTTTCCCTGTATCGCGGCATAAATGTTAATCAAAGGTAAGACTATGAACATATTCAAGACTATACTGATTGCAGGCGTTACCCTTTTCGGGGCTACGTTCGCGCAGGCCCAAGGCCTGGAAAATATGACTGATGCCGAGCGTGAGGTCTTCCGGTCCGAGGTTCGCGCGTATCTGCTGGACAACCCCGAAGTTATACTTGAGGCCATTCAAGTGTTGGAACAACGCCAAGCTCATGAAGAGGCGCAAAGCGATATCGATCTGGTTAAAGACAACTTCGAAGAACTTACCCGGGACGGTTTCTCCTGGGTTGGTGGTAATCCCGACGGTGCGATCACCATCGTCGAATTTTCCGATTACCGTTGCGCTTATTGTAAGCGTGCCCATTCCGAAGTCGCCACCCTGCTGGCCGCAAACGATGATGTACGGCTTGTATTGAAGGAATTCCCAATCCTTGGGGCGGACTCGACGCTTGCATCAAGGGCGGCAATTTCGGTTCTTACCCAACAAGGGAATGAGATATATGGCGCGTTCCACGACCTGCTGATGGCACGTAACGGCGCAATAAACATCAAAACCTTGTCGCGCCTTGTGAAGAATGCCGGCGGTGATGCGGATCTTATGGTTGCCCATCTGGATGATCCGCTCGTTGATGAAATCATTGCAAAAAACCGCGACCTGGCTAACCGTATGAAAATAACCGGCACGCCGTCATTCCTGATTGGAACTGAAATGCTGCGCGGGTTTGCTCCAGCTTCGGCGATGCAAGACTTTGTTGACCGCGCCCGCTCCCAGCTTTAATCAAGCCGCCCACATTTAGTAAGTCTTTTCGGCATCTGTGCTTTCCAGCGGGTGCCGAAATGCGTATAAGTGTTCCCAGAGCCAAATATCGGCGTAACCGGAAGAAATCCCGAGGAAATCATGGGCGACAAAAAACAAAACACCGACATAGACTTCATTACCGCACTGGCTGAACTGCTGCGTACCAATGATCTGACAGAAATCGAAGTTATGCGCGAGTTTGGCAAAGACGATGTCCTGAATGTGCGCGTAGCGCGCCAAACTCAAACCGCGGCAGTCGTCGCTGCCCCTGTGGCTGCGCCGGTTGCCGCAGTTGCCGCTGCCCCTGCCCCTGTGGCAACTGCCCCTGCTGCCAGCGAAGATCCTGCGCAGCTTGCGGGTGCCGTTAACTCGCCGATGGTTGGCACCGCGTATTTGTCCGCCGAGCCGGGCGCAGAAGCGTTCGTTAAGGTTGGTGACACAGTCAAAGAAGGTCAAACCCTTCTGATCGTCGAAGCCATGAAAACCATGAACCAGATACCAGCCCCGAAATCCGGTAAGGTGGCCCGCATTCTGGTTGACGATGGTGCTCCTGTAGAATTCGGCGATCCGCTGATCATCCTAGAATAATCGAGGAACCGGACGCATGTTCAAGAAAATCCTCATCGCTAACCGTGGTGAAATCGCACTTCGCGTAATTCGCGCCTGTAAAGAAATGGGTATTGGGTCTGTCGCGGTGCATTCCACTGCTGACGCTGACGCGATGCATGTGCGCATGGCCGACGAGAGTGTCTGCATTGGCCCACCATCCGGCACGCTTAGCTACCTCTCGATACCCAACATTATTTCGGCCTGCGAGATCACGGGTGCCGAGGCAATTCACCCCGGTTATGGCTTCTTGTCCGAAAACGCCTATTTTGTGCAGATCATCCAAGATCATGGGCTAACGTTTATTGGGCCAACAGCAGACCACATCAACATGATGGGCGACAAGATCACTGCCAAAGAAACCATGAAAAACCTTGGCGTGCCTTGTGTTCCGGGTTCCCCAGGTGGTGTTCCGACAGTTGAAGAAGCGATGAAAATCTCCAACGATATGGGCTTCCCTGTCATTATCAAAGCTACCGCTGGTGGCGGTGGTCGTGGCATGAAGGTTGCCACCACTGCGGACGATCTTGAAGAAGCATTCCGCACAGCGCGTTCAGAATCCAAAGCAGCGTTCGGTAATGACGAAGTCTATATTGAAAAATACCTGACCCTGCCTCGCCACATCGAAATACAGGTGTTTGGCGATGGTAAAGGCAAAGCCGTCCACTTGGGCGAACGCGATTGTTCGTTACAACGCCGTCACCAGAAGGTGCTTGAAGAATGCCCTTCGCCAGTTATCGATGCAAAAACCCGCGCCAAAATCGGCAAAGTTTGCGCTGATGCGGTGGCCTCGATCAATTACGCTGGTGCCGGCACTATCGAATTCCTCTTTGAAAGAGGAGAGTTTTTCTTCATCGAAATGAACACCCGCCTGCAAGTTGAACACCCCGTAACCGAGGCCGTCTACGGCGTTGATCTGGTTCGCGAACAAATCCTCGTGGCTGCTGGCGAACCGATGTCCTTTGAGCAAAAAGACCTTGTGCCAAACGGCCACTCGATTGAATGCCGAATTAACGCCGAAAAAGTGCCGGAATTCCGCCCCTCGCCGGGTAAAATTTCACAATTCCACGCACCGGGTGGATTGGGCGTCCGTATGGACAGTCACATCTATGACGGCTACTCAATCCCGCCTTACTACGACAGTCTTATCGCAAAATTGATCGTTCACGCACCAGATCGTGACGCGGCCTTCGCCCGTTTGAAACGCGCATTGGACGAGCTGATCGTCGACGGGGTTGATACCACGACCCCGCTACATCGCGCGCTTCTGGCAGAGCCTGACATCCTGTCTGGTGATTACGACATTCACTGGCTTGAAAACTGGTTAGAGACCACAACCAGCCTTGACTGACAGTACGGAATTAACACCCGAACTCTTGCTACGCGCATACTGTTCGGGGGTCTTCCCGATGGCTGAAACAGCCAAAGATACTTCTGTATTCTGGGTAGACCCGGAAAAACGCGGCATCCTTCCGCTCGATGGTTTTCACGTCTCAAAAAGCCTCCGGAAACGACTGCTTTCCGGCAAGTATGATTTTACGCTTAACGCGTGTTTCGAATTCGTTCTTGATGCCTGTGCGAACCGCGACGAAACATGGATTAACCCCTCCATCCGCACGCAATATAATGAATTGCATCACCTCGGGTTTGCCCATTCCATCGAAGTATGGAGGGATGGCAATCTCGCCGGTGGTCTTTACGGCGTTTGTATCGGCGGCGCGTTCTTCGGGGAAAGTATGTTTTCCACAATGACCGACGGTTCAAAACTTGCATTGGTCGCACTGGTCGCACGATTAAGAGCAGGTGGATTTAAATTACTTGATACGCAGTTTTTGACCGATCATCTCGCCACAATGGGCGGTATTGAAATCACGCGGGACGAATTTAAGCGCAAACTGGCCTCTGCCTTGGAAGTAAACGCCGATCTTTGGGAGCTGCCCGAAGAAACAACCCCTTACGAGCTTTGGCAGCTAAGCACCCAAACATCGTAACGCGGATGATCCAGCGCGGATAGCGCCGGACTTGATGCAAACATCCACCCAATAAAGCGGGGCGCATCCTCCCGGATATCCTTGATTATCAACTGCGCGAAAGCATCTGAATTTATGTCACCCTGCGGATATCGGCAAGCCAGCAACGTAACCTCCAACCGCTCGAAAGTGACCGTTTCACCGACCGTAATCTCGATATCCAGCGCGGTTCCGTTGATGCGGTCCAATCCGCGAAGCAGCGCGGCTTGGGCTACATCCGAAATTACGGGTTGTAGTTCGACTTCCTGATACGGGACAGGAATGGTGTATTCAGATTCCGAAAGTGTCTCGACGATAATTTCAGTGTCAATTGCATCCAACAGCGACTGTGCAGTCCCCGGCGATGCAGTCATTATGGCGACCAGAAATAGCGCAATTCTACTCGTCATCGCCACCGCCAAATTTTAATAAAAGATTAAGCAAATCTACAGAACCTTGCGTGTAGATAAACTCCCCATCTGGTTCCAGCATAAACGGCGACCCACCCGCCGTAACCTCAAGGAAAGCACCACCAAGCAGCCCGTCGGTTGAGACTTTGATTTCAGCATCATCGGGTATTAACACATGGTTATCGATCGAGACCTTGGTAACAGCCTCATAAGTGTCAGGGTCGAGCGTGATGGACGTCAATGTACCAATTTTCACCCCCGAAAGCTTAACGTCGCTGCCGACATTCAAGCCCGATACACTACGAAAACTGGCACTAAGGGTGTACTTGTTCGTGTCTGTTGAAAAACCACTGACCTGTGTAGCGTAGTACAGAAAACTGCCCGCCACGGCCAAAACCACGGCCCCGATTAGCGTTTCTGATGTGTTGTTTGCCATACCTAAAAGCCCCTTACTCAGGCTGCCAAGCCTCATAATCTGTGGCTTCGGACTTGGCTGATAATATGCTGCCAGGTGGGTGATAGGCTGCGTTTGTCCCGCTCATATTCGGGGTATGCGCCTTTTCCCACGACTTGTGTTGCAACGGTGTTGTGCCGGGACATTCATCAAACGTGTGATGCAGCCATCCATGCCAATCAGGCGAAACGCGCGACCCTTCAATAGGTCCGTTGTAAACCACCCAACGCTTGGATTGGTCTTTGTTGGTGTAATACTTGTTACCAAGATCATCTTCACCAACAAGCACGCCGTTACGCCAAGTGAAAATCTGCGTTCCGTAAGATTGTCCGTTCCACCACGTCAGTACGCGCAAGATAAATTTCATAACGACTCCAGCATCAATTTCTATCAAGCTTATGCCCCAATTTCTTAGGGCAGGTCTAGCCAAATCAGGAGGCAGACGCCGCTTCGCCTTCCTTATCCGAGTAAATGAGCAAAGGTTCGCCTTCGCGTCGAACAGCTTCGGCGTTTACGACAACCTCCTCTACCGTTCCCATGCCAGGCAATTCGAACATCGATTCCAGCAGAATTTCCTCAAGGATCGAACGCAAACCACGTGCGCCGGTCTTCCGCTCGATCGCGCGCGCGGCAATGGCCGTTAATGCATCATCGGTAAAGGTCAGCTGTACATCTTCCATCTCGAACAAGCGTTGGTACTGTTTGACCAATGCGTTTTTCGGCTCGCTCAGGATTGTAACCAGCGCATCTTCATCCAGATCGGTCAACGAAGCAATCACCGGCAAGCGGCCAACGAATTCGGGGATCAAGCCGAATTTCAACAGATCTTCGGGCTCTAATTGCTGCAAAACTTCGCCAACAGGCTTTTCATTATCGTCCTGTACATCAGCCCCGAACCCCATCGCCGTGCCCTTAAAACGTTGCGCAATGATTTTATCGAGCCCCGCAAACGCGCCACCACAGATAAACAGGATGTTGGACGTGTCCACTTGCAGGAATTCCTGCTGCGGATGCTTGCGCCCACCTTGTGGTGGAACCGATGCAATCGTGCCTTCCATGATCTTCAGCAAGGCTTGCTGAACCCCCTCGCCCGAAACATCCCGGGTGATTGAGGGGTTGTCAGACTTGCGGGAAATCTTGTCGATCTCGTCGATATAAACGATGCCGCGTTGCGCACGCTCCACATTATATTCAGCGGATTGAAGCAACTTCAGAATGATGTTTTCAACGTCTTCACCAACGTAGCCAGCCTCGGTCAAGGTTGTAGCGTCGGCCATGGTAAACGGAACATCCAGCACGCGCGCCAGTGTTTGCGCCAGCAAGGTTTTACCGCAACCTGTCGGGCCAACCAGCATAATGTTGGACTTTGCCAATTCAACATCCGCATTTTCGGATGCGTGTTCAAGGCGTTTGTAGTGGTTGTGAACCGCCACAGATAGCACCTTCTTGGCAACAGCTTGGCCGATTACATAATCGTCCAATATCTTGCATATATCTTTTGGGGTAGGCACGCCGTCAGTGGATTTAACCAGATTGCTCTTGGTTTCCTCGCGGATGATATCCATGCACAACTCGACGCATTCATCACAGATGAATACGGTTGGGCCGGCAATAAGTTTGCGAACCTCGTGCTGGCTTTTGCCGCAGAAAGAACAATAAAGCGTGTTCTTTGAGTCTTTACCGTCAGATTTCGTCATCACATCTCCCAGACAAGAGCGCAATCGCGCCGAGTCGCTTCCCCAATACTTTGCCCTATTGGACATGACCCCTTCCGGCAATTCAAGCCGAAACGGATCACAATCCAGATAGTTTACACGTCAGGCGCATCATCTTCAACGTGGCGGGATACGATTTCGTCAACCAACCCCCACTCTTTCGCTTGCTCTGCTGTCATGAAATTATCACGGTCCAGCGCTTTTTCGACAACCTCGAGATCCTGACCGCAATGCTTTACATAGATTTGGTTAAGGCGATCTTTAAGTTCCAAAATCTCTTTGGCATGCAACGCAATATCAGACGCTTGACCCTGAAATCCGCCGGATGGCTGGTGTACCATTACACGCGAATTTGGCAAGCTGAACCGCATATCCTTTGCACCAGATGCCAACAGCAACGACCCCATAGAGGCCGCCTGCCCGATCACAGTCGTTGCAACCTTCGGGCGAATGTACTGCATCGTGTCATAAATCGCCAAACCACTGGAAACCACGCCGCCGGGCGAGTTGATATACATCGAAATCTCTTTCTTAGGGTTTTCTGCCTCAAGAAACAGTAACTGTGCGACCAACAGCGTCGACATGCCGTCATGAACCTGACCGGACACAAAAATAATCCGTTCCTTTAAAAGGCGCGAGAAAATGTCGTAGGAACGCTCGCCACGGGCTGTTTGTTCAACAACCATTGGCACAAGCGTGTTCATATATGTATCGATTGGATCTCTCATGTACTCACCTTTATTATCATATCCGAGGAATATCGGACAATCCTTGTCAAAAGGTTTAATTGTCGTTTAAGGCGTCTGCAAGGGCACAAGAAAAAGATAATTTTGCAATTTTGAATTTTTGTGCGAATATATAGCTGTAAATGTTTGTTTAGTAACACGTTAGGAGGATGCCGTGTCGGTACTCCAAAAAAGAATTACGCTAGACTGTGCGCCAGTGATCGCGTTTGAAGTATTCACCTATGATATGGCCAAATGGTGGCCTATGGATACGCACTCCGTATCTGCGGATGATGGTGCAATGCCTGCAAACCTTATCGTTGAACGTAAAGAAGGTGGCCGAATTATCGAGATTGATAACACCGGAAAAGCGCACTTGTGGGGACATTTTCAAATCTATCAAGCCCCGTTTCGCGTCCTCATCGCGTGGCATGTTAACGATTTGCCAAGTAAATCAACCTATATTGAAGTAGTTTTCGGGATGGAAACCAATGGCAAAACCATTGCTGTATTGACCCACGGTGGTTGGGAGGTCTTTGGCGACCAAAAAGAACAGAGGCGCGCGGATTACGATTCTGGTTGGGATTTTGTTCTTGGTGAGTGTTATAAAGACGCCTGCCAAGCTACCGCCAAAGAGCCCGCGCCAGTGTTTGAACCGAAGGGTAACACCTTGAAACACCGTAAAAAGTTTGGCCGCCCCAATAAGGGGTCCATATCGGACGCGGTGCATCTGGTCCATTAGAACGAATAAAGGCGAGCCCGTAGACCCGCCTTAAATTCATTAACCTGTCAACGAAATTCTTAAGCTTCGTCGAGGCCTTTGATCGCCGTTTCCAGATCTTCTTTGGAAACTGATTTATCAGACACATCAGCCAATTCGATGATGTAATCAACAACCTTGTCTTCGTAGATAGGCGCGCGCATTTGTTGTTGTGCCTGTTCGTTTTTCTGCATGAATTCAAAGAATTCACGCTCCTGGCCAGGATACTGGCTAGCCTGCTGGAACATCGCTTGCTGAATTTCCTGTTCGGTCACTTCAACATTGTTCTGGTTGCCAATCTCGGCCAACAACAGACCAAGGCGCACACGGCGTTCTGCCAATGCGTTATGCTCGTCAGTTGTTTCGATTTCAGGATGCTCGTGGCCCTGCACATCAGGGTTGTCATCATGCCAAAGCTGGTGCGCGATCTGATCGGCTTCAACTTTAACAAGCGACGGAGGCAGATCGAATTTAACCTGTGCGTCCAACTCGTCCATCAACGTGCGTTTCATGATCGCGCGGGATGCACTGGCGTATTCAGCTACCAGACGCTCGGTGATCTGCTTCGTCAGATCCTCAAGGCTTTCTGCGCCGTATTTCGTCGCCAGTTCTTCGTCTACGGGGGCCGCTTTAGGCTCGCGAACTTCCTTGACGGTGCATTCAAACACCGCATCTTTACCGGCCAGTGCTTCCGCACCGTATTCCGCAGGGAAAGTCACGTTAACGTCCAGCGAATCGCCTTCTTTCGCACCAACCAGCTGTTCTTCAAACCCCGGGATGAAGCTGTTAGAGCCAAGAACCAACGGATAATCATCACCCGCACCGCCGTCAAAGGCTACGCCGTCAACTTTACCCAAGAAGTCGATCACAACCTGATCGTCGTTTTGGGCTTTCGAACCCTTACTGCGCTTCTCGTAATTAGCCGTCGAAGCAGCCAGATTTTCCAATGCTTCGGTAACTGCCGCATCTTCGATTTCGGTGACCAGACGCTCCAGTTTGATTTTGCCGAAATCCGCTTCCGGAATTGTCGGCAGGCATTCATATGAAACGGAAACGGCAACATCGTCGCCCTCTTTCCATTCGTCGTTGGTCATTTTGATTTCAGGCTGCATCGCAGGGCGGTCGCCGGTTTTTTCGAAATGCTCGCCAACAGCGCCGTCAACGGCTTCCTGCATGGCTTCGCCCATTACGGACTGACCGAACATCTTTTTCATCAGTGCAAGTGGCGCGTGGCCTTTGCGAAAACCCTTCATCTGGAAATCGGCACGGGCCGCTTCCAGTTTTTCGGTTACTTTGGCATCAAGTTCAGCCGCTGTGATTGTAACATCATACGCGCGCATAAGGCCTTCGTTCAGGGTCTCGGTAACCTGCATTTTTCTTCCTTCTAAATGTTTGGTACGGATGAAGGGACTTGAACCCCCACGCCTCACGGCACCAGAACCTAAATCTGGCGTGTCTACCAATTCCACCACATCCGCATATAACTGTTATCCAAGACAACAGTTCAATTCCGCGCCTCTCTAACAGACGTTTTTCGGGTTCGGAAGGGGTAAAATGCCTCTAAAGGCCTAAATCCGCAAAAACTTTCGGCAGTTGCTCGGGAAT
>Ga0209121_10000678_pt1 | contig 35834 bp, 65 predicted proteins | sample Cruoilmetagenom3_FD_187292 | JGI IMG/M metagenome (GOLD analysis project Ga0209121, IMG submission 187292) | Oil polluted marine microbial communities from Coal Oil Point, Santa Barbara, California, USA - Sample 3 (SPAdes) (version 2) | ecosystem: Environmental > Aquatic > Marine > Oil seeps ... | reverse complement strand
GAGCGGATAACGAGATTCGAACTCGTACTTTCAACTTGGAAGGCTGCTATGCTACCGTTAACACCATACCCGCATTTACATATTATTTATAAACCTTTTCGTATTCTTTTCTAAAAACTTGCGTTTAATTTTGAAGCTGGTAGATTGAATACCACCAAACATCTGTGCATTGGCATGAAGTTCAGCCCATGCAGTAATCAAAAGTGTCGATGCTCTTACATCTTTCAGAATTGAAGCAATTGCTTCACCTTTAAGTGTATGAAACACCATATCATTTAAGATATACCATGCGGTTTCTTGTGAACCACCGACCTCCAACCATTTATTATAACTAACTTTAGCATGATCTGGAAAATGATGTCTTCCTTGATCATCTACAGTTCTACAATATGGTTTACCGCAGTCGTGGTAAACATGATATGATTTTATATACACTGAGTCTAATGCGTTGTCAACTATTTTGTTGATATATTTTTCGACAGAACCAAAATCCCATTCATATTTTCTATCAGTTTTAATGTCACTATACCAATCATGGACCATTTTACCGTGATCTAGCATATTAACGTCTTTAAACTGATAACAGGATTTCATATCTCTATTAAGTTGATCCCACTTACCTTTAAACTCTTGCAGAGCATTTAAATCGCTTTTCTAATTACACATGCATATTTCCTTTAAATAATGTGGCGGAACCGAAGTCCCGCCACATCTTAGTGTTGGGACTTCATTACTTAATATTTACGAATGGAACAGCTCCACCCTCACCGTAAATACATGTTGAATTTGATGGGCAAAGCTTACCATTCCATTTCTGTACGGCTTCGTATTCGACCAGTTTAGGATTAGAGGCCAGTGCATTCGCGCGAACTCTCATTGCCTCAGCTTCGCCATTAGCTGTAATGACTGCTTGGCGTGCTTCTTCTTCCTTTTGAACTGTTACGTTCTTGGCACGTTGAGCATTCTGAACAGCAACTTCTTTTGCTTCTACTGCGTTTTCGTATGCCACACTAAATGACACATCCGTAATCTCGAAGTTGTCCACATCAATATTACGTTTTTCCAATTCAGGAACAATAGCATTCTTAATCGCGGTCTGAACATCTTGACGATTGGCAATAACACCAACGGCAGGATTTTGACCAAACACTTCTTTGATTTTCGCAGTTACGATTGGCGGAATAATGCGTTGCTGCCATTCTTCACCGAACTGTGAATACATGGCAGGAGCATTTTCTTTAGTCAACGCGTAGTTGAGTGTAAAATCTACCGTTGCTTGCTGCAAATCGCGGGTATATGTTTCTGTCTGCGAACTCCATATCTGAGTCTGTGTATTTACTTCTTCAATAGAAGTGGTAATTGGGTTATACCAATACATACCAGGCGCAAGACCAACTTTATCCATTTCACCCAAGCGTTTTTCAATACCGACATGACCTTCTTCAACAACTTCTGCACAAGCGGCGGAAAGTGGAATCAGTAAACAAGCGAGAATCAATTTAAGTTTATTCATAATATATCTTTCTTTTTAATGATCAGCCAAAAGGCCTTTAACACTGGCAAACATAAATTTTCTACCTGGGACACTGATAACGATCAGCGGCCAAAAGATAGCACAGAAAAGTCTCGTGCCAAACAATCCTAATCTACTTTCTACAGGATTTCGATGCCTATCAAACCCCGAAAACATTAGATGACTAAATGCAGTTAATACAAGAACAACTGCCCCAATCATGTAAATGGGAATTAGTAATTTTAAAAGTCCATACATTATCCAATCCTTCCAATTCGATGCAATAGATTTGCAACATTTTTCATATCTGGATGAGCCTGCCCGCTTGTTTCCTCATCAATGACTATCTCTGCAACATATGATTGCAAGGCTCTGCGAAGAATTCGCATATCCGCTGGAGCGAAGGTTCCTCCTCTTGCTTCTTGTATTATTATATACTCCTCTTATCTAAATGTCAACTATTCGTGTGAACATTCTTCAACAACAATTTCTTCTGGTGTGAGAAAGACGTTAGAGTGATCACCAAACGTTGCAAGCATCAAATCACTATTCTTTTCAATGAACAACTTAAAGGCATTACAATTGTCATAAGTATTCTTGCCAACCTCTAGAAGAGCTCCGTGTTTAGATTTTGACCAACTATCAGGCTGATCTACATACTCTTCTAATGTATCTTCATACGACTGATTGTAGTAACTCACCGGAATTATATGGTCATCTTCAATCTGATAGATATGCGTGATATCCTGCAGATTTCTCTCGGTTGTTGAGAAAAAGATTTCATTTACAGAAAATGTGCAAGTTTCACCATCATTAAAGTATGGCGTATATTGATCCCAAGCGACCAACTTAACTGTCGGATTCTGTAAAAAGAATCCTTTCACGATTTCTTTAAAGAGTTTTTGATTCGACTCTAAAAACTCTTGCTTCAGTTTTTCGAGCTTTATTCGCTGTTCTTCTATATTATCCATAATGGTAGTCGATTTATACATAACAATTTTCCTTAATCAATTAGAGAAATTTTTCTAGTTTTCTTAACGGAACCAGACATCCAAGTTTCAATAGGAAGTTTCTCTAACCACCTCTCAACCGTCGGAATAAATCCTAAATCATCAATGACATGCTCTTCTGCGATGTCTCTGACAGAGACATCTTTACCATCGCTATTAACTATATAAGTACCAAACACCTTTTCCACAACAAAGCACCCAAACGAGCTATGTAGAAGCGCGCGGTGTCGAACATCGGGCATATTAGATTTTGTAGAATCAATAAAGTCGTGGATAGGAAGATAGTCTTCGACTGTTCCGCCGTGTCGCTTTACGGATATCTTAGAATGAATTAGTGGTTTCATTGTGCTATTAGTGTAGCAAGTATTAAAAATGTTAACCAACCGACCACAAACCATGTAAGGGCGGCAGAGATAGTGACGCGATTGTCACTGTAATCCCGGACTCCAAAACATATATTAATCAGAAGCAAAAATATCAAAAACCATATCATAATAAAATCCTTTTGGTACTCCTGCAAGGAATCGAACCTTGATCTACCCGTTATGAGCGAGGCAGCTTTAACCGTTAAGCTACAGGAGCAAATTGGAGAACCCGGTCGAGTTTGAACTGACGGCCTGAGGAGTAAAAATCCCCTACTCTACCTACTGAGCTATGGGTCCATGTAACTGCTCAGTCTCGGCTGTAAATCAAACTTAATTGATCAATGTACTTAAATATTGTATGCCCTGCAGGCCTCTTCGTCAGTAATCCCTAGATATTCTTGAGTACCACAGATTCCTCCGCACCATTGTGCCTCGGAAGGATCTTTACATTCTATGTAATAATATTTTCCGTCATTAAGTATTCTCCACCTCGTGGATTGACTTTTAACATTTATACACGACGGGGTCCAATTTTTCGACACAATATTCCTAATAATCTCTCTAAATTTATGTGGCGCTTCTTCGGACTCTTACTGCCTTTTGAGATAATTCGAACCGCCTCCAGCGAATTATCGGCTTTCTCGTATACTTCTTATTTATCTTTCAATTCTCGACCATTATATCTAATGGTTTCAATTCGACCATCTTTATGAATTCTGATGGTAACAGGTTCTTCATAACCAAGATAGTGAAGCTCTTCCTGTGTCTCTTCAGAGAAAATGTCCATAGGAAATTCTTCATAAAGCTCTTCTGTGATGGCACCCTTTTGAGTATGAACATAATATGTGTATTCAATAGGCCAGCTAATATTGCTGCGGAGTTTGTCTACCCATTCGTCTTCCGCGATCTGCTCACAAAGAGCTTTAGCGACCTTAAGACGGTCAACTTCAGCTTGGGCTACTTTAATTTCTTCATCAATATCCATAATATACTCTGAAAGTGGTGAACCGCCCCGGACTCGAACCGGGAACCGCCTAATTAAAAGTCAGGAGCTCTGCCAATTGAGCTAGCGGTCCATGTGTGGTGCCCCTGGAGAGATTCGAACTCCCGACCTAACGCTTAGAAGGCGCCAATTCTATCCACTGAACTACAGGGGCATTATTTATTTATAGTGATTAGTACCAATGTTTCTGAAGTTTTTTACCATGTTGAACATCAGAAATGCGATGACGAATAAAGCGTCGATCAACATCAGACATATTTTCGCTGGCGATGGCTTTAAGAACATTCACTTCAGCTGTCTCAAAATCATCTTCCGACGCAGTACGCGTAATATAAGCATTGAGCTTACGTTCGGAAACAGTTGCATCACCAAAAGCAATTTTCATCAAGTTTCTCCATTGTTTGATATATTCTTATACACTAAATAGAAAAATGTGTCAACTATTCTTTTTCATGTCGCGAATAAAGTTTGAATATCATACTTTCAGGATAATTGATAGTACTTGACATTCCATCTTCGCGTTCTGCTATGACAGAAACTGAAGTAGTATTGTAAGAATCTACAACATAATTCCTAATGTGGTACCTACGGCGAGATTCGAACTCACACTGGAACGGGTCTAGACCGTTTGTCTCTACTAGTTGGACTACGTAGGCATAATCTTATTTATTAATTTTTCTGGGCCATACTTTTCAATAGCTCTCTTAAGAAGCTTACCAGACCCAAGATAATCATCTTGCAAATCTTGGGTCTAGTGTTTTCCGATGTACTCTTTTCCATCGATTTTATTTACAGTTCGGTACACTGTGCAGTACATTCTTAATCTCGATAAATAAGTCTTACTTTTATTTGCTCATTTATAAAAACTAAGTTTTATGTACGCGATGACGGGCTTGAACCGCCGACCCCTTCCGTGTAAAGGAAGTACTCTACCAACTGAGCTAATCGCGCATAATTTTGGGGTGTCTAGGGGGTATTGAACCCCTCCCTTCCGGAATCACAACCCGGCGTGCATCCATCAACACTTTAGACACCATAAACTTAATGGTGGGTGGCAGAGGACTCGAACCTCGCCGCGGTTAAGCGATCGGGTTTACAGCCCGACTCCAGAATCCAATCTGATTTTACCACCCAAAGCTCCAGTGGTTTAACTTACGAGAAACCGCTAGCCTGCCGGAGCAACCACAGGAATTAATTTATATCAAATTGCTTTGAAAAAGTCAACTACTTTTTGTTGAGCATTTGCGGCCCAAGTTGGTTGTGGAAGATTCCATCCAACAAAAATACCAATAGCTACCCAAAATGTAATAGTAAGCATAAATTCTACTCCTTCTGAAAAATATATTTATAGTTTATTTTACTACCAACGTAACCGTAGACCATTTTTTTAATAATTTGTCGTATACGTCATATGAAACATTAATGCACCCATTAGTAAATCGTCTTTGAGTAGAATTCTTGTTGTTTAAAATGAATTCTCTATCTTTATTCGGATCCTTCCACACCCTATGGACAGCGAATATTTTATCTTTCGTCTCACGATATGCTAAAACATTTCCGCCATATCCTTCTGAAATTACGATACGCTTCTGCAAATCGTAAGTGCCCGACAATGTGTCTTCCCCGACCAGCGCAGGATAACACTGGCCAAGGAAACATATAGTTGCTAGAAGTGTATTTACTTCTACGATCATTCTGAGATTGTCTTAGGCGGAACTTCAACCATAACTTCAACAATCTTTGGTTCAGTGTTAAGAACACCTACCTGACAATACCGAAGTTGGATGCTTGTGATCATGCGCTGGTTCGCAGAAGACGTGCCCATTCCACCTTGACCCCAATCTCCACCAGAACCACCACCAATACTAACATTCCTATTAGATGAAACACCTACAATAGTAGTATAGATTACTGGTTGATGGCCCATCAGCGAGATAGAACCATCTGGCATTGGATACTCAAGATACATTCTAAGATTGCCATTTTCATCGGTAAGCGGAACTAATTCATCAGTCCAACCCTGCGGGACATTAGATGAACCGAAGATTCGATAAAACTTGCCGTCTACAGCAGTACGTTGAATAGCTTGAAGTGGACCACAAGAAAGAGTTTCTTTGATGATATTACCTACACCTAGAGAAGAAGATGGAGTTACTTGGGTGACGGTGGGAATGTAAGTTACACGAACATTATGCCGACTAGAAGCATCAATTATATTTCCACTTGTCGCTGAGCCTGCAGTGCTAGTGCTAGGACCTGATCCACCAACCGCAATATCACCAACGTTACCACCATTTGCAGCAGCACCAGATGCTGAAGTGGAAGTGGAATTGCCACCTGTAGCATTTGATGCTGAAGTGGAATTGCCACCTACTGCATTATTATAAGCCTCTAGTGCAGAAGTGGTACTCAAATCGATGTCGCCAACCGCAGATGATCCGCCATTGCCACCGTTTCCACCGGAACCACCACTTCCACCGTTTCCGTCATCAGCCGGATCACATGGGGAATTAATATTTCCGACACCATTACATCCGGTGTTGTTACCTTCCCCGCCTGGATTAGCAATTACTGGGGAAGATAGAACAAGTGCAGCTGCACCCAATAGTATATATTTTTTCATAATATTTCCTTATCAATATGCAAAATTGCACATTATAGTTATATCATAAAAGTGTTAATAATGGGTAAAGTAATATGGTTAAAATTAAATTTATTCTGGTAAAATTGATTTTGTAATTTTGTTCACAATCGAATTCCAAAAATGGACGTAACATCAGCGAAAATGAAATATACCGTAGAAAGTGGCGGAGTAGGAGAGTTTCGAACTCTATACTCTTGCGAGCACCCTTGGTTTAGCAAACCAGGACGGCAACCTCACCGCTTCTCTACTCCATTTTTTCCCAATCATGATCATACATCAACGATGCTTCAATGCGGCGGATATGTGGCACTAGTTCAATTGGAAATTGTTTATTTTCAGTAGGTTTATTTCCAATGAGAAAGATGTCGGTAAAATTAAAAGCTTTAGCCATACTTTCGTATGACTTGATAAGTTCTTTGCCAATATATTTTGCCAATTGAAAGTTTTTATTTTTTTGAGCTTCTTTCTTATAGACATGAAAAGATTCTAGTTCTCGAGAAATATACTTTCTATTTCTGATATACAAATCACGCATACTTTCATTTAATTCAAATCTAAAAGATGCTAATTGATAAAGGTCTCTTGCAGTTGCCCCTATTTCGTCATTGTTCTTACGATCTATCTTTTCAAGGTGCGCTATGTCTTTATCATTAGGAAAATAGACTGACGTTAGAAAGCTCAACTGATATTCCATATCTTTTCTCACTTAAACAAAATGGCGGAGGGTAAGGGGATCGAACCCTTAAGGCCTTTTATAGCTCAACGGGTTTCAAATCCGTTTCCGTCGCCAACCATCGGATTGACCCTCCATTTATTTATTTAAATATTTATCATACGCATTCAACCCGTCGAGCACCATTGGATAGTTTTTCGATATGTCTTCAGCAATAGCAATAGATGCCAATGCTTCTAACTTTTCTCTATCTACCTTCTTCAAATCTTCATGGAAAATAGTTTTAATATCTATCATTCTCAACTGATTCGGGTCTTCACATATAATCTAGCATAAAAATCCTGTGGATGGCCCGGGAGGAATCGAACCTCCATTAGATGATTCAAAGTCACCCGTCCTACCGTTAGACGACAGGCCATCAATTTGTGTTATATTTATACGGCATTAGTGATAACATTGCCAAATTACACATTATATTCTTCATGTGACTTAATTCTTCTATCTAAACATCTGAATAATATCCCATGATTTATCCTCTATGTTTTTACTTATAACTAGAAAGCAGAACTCTGTCAACCCCTATAGCAAAACCACAGCCTTCTGCATAAATGCCTCCGCCTGCGACTTGCTTCTGAGCACCAAGATTTTCTGCTCTTGCTTCAAACCCATTACGTGTGTAATAGGATAATCCTCTCACAACTTCATCATCGAATTCATAATCAATGTTCGACATGTCTAAGAGACCCCGAAGTATTTTCTTAGATTCTATTTCATACTCTTCGGGTTTTGGTCCAAGGATTTCAACACCAAACTGTGTAAATTCTCTATACCTTCCAGCTTGGGGTCTCTCATATCGATAACATCTAGAGACATAAAATAATCGTACCGGTTTAGGTAACTCATATTTCCAATTCTTATTGTACAAATCTTGGATTATTGCCGTAGCTTCTGGGATAAGGGTGACTTCCCTACCCCCTCTCGAGTTAAAGGTCCACATTTGATTTCTGATCTCATCACCGGACCTTTTAACCCAGGACTCAGGCGAGTAAATCGCGGGAAGGATTACTTCTCCAAATCCTGCATCAATGAAGATGCTCTCGATATTTGTTAATCAGATAAGTATAATCTTTAGCCTCTTGACCAATTAATACACGAGTGCCTTTAATCATTTATTATTCCTTATTAGTATGCTACATTTATTAGTGCTTTTATTCGGCGGATGCGTTCATCACCACCAGCGCTTTTTAGACTTTCGCAAAATGTCGAAAAGTCTGCTCTCATTTTATCAATATCATCATCAAACTTCACATGATATGTGTATTCAACATCGTCATGATATACATTCTTTGAAGTATATATTCCCGTTTCGTTAATGTTATACATCAGTATGCCGCGATGCCAGCTGGCTTATCTTTATAAATTTGAATAACATGACAATCATCATAATTGCCTCTATTAACCTGAGCTTCAAATCGCATATCCGGGTTAAGTGACAACTTAGTAAATTGTTCAGCCATGCGGACTGCTTTATCATACCTCATATTATTTTCCTTCTGCTTTGGTTTCGGCAATTACCCAAAGCGGGCGCTCACCTTCTTTTATTTTAAATTCTAAATCATCGTGGTTCCCACGAATGTGTCTTTTAAGACATTTAACCGCTTCATCATAACTGGCATATGACATAGAACAGTGACTGCATCGATATATCATAATATTTATTCCTGTTTAGGGGCGATGGGTGTTTCGTCGCCGTATTGCCGGCGCAAGGAATCAAAATCTATTTCGCAGCAATCTCGGTCAAGTATAGATGTCACCCCACTACAGGTATCAATATTTAATGTGATATATTTACATTGAGTATTATGGGTCCATGTCCAAGTACCATCCGCTACCTCTTCTAGCCATGCTACCAAAAGTTCTAAAGGGATCGGTCTTTTGCGGGCTGGGAGAAAGTCGAGCTCATTTTCCATTACACATCACCTCCCACTTGGGAACGGTATTCTACCGTCTGAATCAACAAACATTGTTGGCCAGATTTAGTCTGTTTTGGATAAGGAAAACTCTCAAGAAATGTCTTTAAATACTCTCTTGGTACGGTGACCGTGGGGTCCTCATATGATGCTTGCTTATATTCACGTAAAGTTGCCACATCAAGTTGGATGCTTTCTTTTTTAGGCTTTTCCATTATTTTTTCTCCATAAGGTATGCGCGAACGGCTTGGCCGAGACGGGATACTTCCAATGATCCCAGTCTAGTTCTAAACTGACCAATGATGCCGGATACCACATTTAGAAGTCCCATTTTCACTAGGGGGTATGCAGTCGTCTTGTTGAACATTCCGACTTCTCCTGATCCCACGCGAATTAGCAACCGCTTCTGCGCCTTACTCAGCTCATCGGCTATGGCTTTGATCTCAGGGGTGGTCATAGCTTTTCGCTCCAAGTTTTCGCGCACCTTCCGCACCTAAACGATACCCTTGTGCGACCTAAATTCGTCGCAAAATTAATGTGACCATGACCGCGCATCGCACACCATATTTGCTTGAGCCACCTACCCATGACCGCTCTCCTTGAGTGCCGCGCGGGCGCGGCGAAAGTCTCCGTGCGTTAGGTAAATCCAACCAACGGTCTCGTCATCGTGGCGTTCGTTGCCATGATTATCAATGTCGAAGCGCATTTCATCGAGGTGCTTTGCAAACGGTTTCAAAGCCTCCCGCAACCTGTCTCGCTCTGCTGTCAGGCTATCTGTGGGCGCGCTGGCGCGATGTAGCTTCGACTGGGAGAAGTAAGTAAGCACGCCATCCATGGCTTCTCGCGGTCTATAGTACGTTGTAAATCCTTGTTCTGTGTCGTCGGGAACATTCACAAGACCCCTGTTGTGCAACAGTAGGGCGTGGCTCACGGCATCCTCCGAGACCAACCCATCCCCCGCACCGCCCAACAGGGCTGCGCGAATTGCCGCTGCCTCGTGAAGATTTAGTTTGACAGGTTCTGCGAGTGGGTGGCTATCCATCACCTTTTGAATTGCCGTATCAACAACTCTCGCCAGCGCGCTATCGGGCTGTGCATGGGTGGATGCTATGCGGTGGCGAACCTCGCGTTCTTCGATGTATCTGCACAAGTCGAACACAAGGCGGTGGGGTTTGTCTACCCAGTCGTATGCCCTCGGCCCCTCCGCATCATCTATGGCTTTACGATAATCTATCGTGAACGATGTCGGAGGATGCGGGAGTCCCGCATCGTGTTGCCACTTAAGCAACTCAGTTTCACGGTCTCCCTTCGCATTACTTTCATCTGTCATGTTTAGGTTCCTGTTGGTGGTTGAGGTGGTAAACCGTGGAGTGGGTCATAAATCCTAACAGATTTTGACCATCGCGCTTTTGAAAACCTACGTAGTGCTTTTCTGGAAATTTCATAACGGCCATTAAATGTTTCCTTCAATTTTACAAAATTCAGTCATCGATTCGTGATGAGTTACATTTGAATGATAAATCCATGTTCCTACTTGACTGCGTAGTTGGGCAGTTTCGCCCTTATAAATGACATGAATTTCCTTGTTCATCATCATAGCTGCCCCAACTTCAATGAGACATCCTTTCATAATTTCACCATCTTCAAAATACACAATAAGCACATCGCATTGAGCAATTTCTTTCATATATATGTGCCACATATCATCAAGCTGAGTGGCACATGAGAGCTCATCTCCGTCTATCCACGACGATATAATATCAATCCGGTCTAACTGTTTCCACATATCTGCATGTTTCAATTTTGATGAAACGTAAAGGTGTTTTTTCATGATAAAGTAGTCTCCGTTTTCATATTATACCGTAATGCTTTATCCATAACAAATATTTCCTCTAATATTATACATCGAACTGCCCATATTATCCATAAGAAATGTCAAAATATTCTCATCGGCCATTTCATCTAAATCTTTAGGTGATTGGAAACCATTCCCAACAATGTTAACAAGTTGTTTGCCTGCAGAATCAGGATCGCCGATAGCCGTCAGATTGAAATTTGTTTTCAATATACCAAAGAGAGGCTTCAATCTCTTTGGGGTAGCCGTTAGCGTCGCAATAGCATTAAACCCAAAACGATGTAATGTGGCTGCCTTAAATATACCTTCTACAACAAACACATTACATTTAGTTTTATCGATAGTTTCTGCGCCCCAGAACCCGTCTACATCTATTTTGCGTGAATCTGCAGATTCACCTACATAAGACCTACCAGGAAGGTACGTATAATATCGACCAGTTTTGGGATCATTTTTCTGCTTTTTGTTAAACTGGTTTGGTCGATATTGTTGATAACCTACCAACTTGCCTATCCAATTAAATAGGAGAAACGTACAAATACACTCTTCCTCGTCGTAAAAGACGTGGTATAAATCGGGATTCATTCCCCTAGATATAAGGTGTTGTCTCAAATCCACTTAAAAATTTCCACATTAGATAAAGAAATGAGTGCTCCCACCTACCCACTCATTTCAATTCTGTCATATCCGCGGTACTATAGGAGACGGATTATGATTCTCTTATATCATGCTTTATCCAAGATGTACATCAATTCTTTTACGAATTTCGTCAAAATCTTGAGTAAAGCTAACTCCGTTTAGATAATAGGTCTCAAGAAAATCATGATCGCTTTCAGGATCATCAAGCGAATCGGTGTAAAGTGAACCATCATCGATAGATGCCGTAAGGCGAAGCTTGCCTTTCTTCGAGCGCTTTCCTGGGTCAGTAATTGGCTCTTTGCAAATAGGTTTACTCACACCATCAACAATCACATTAGATGCTTTAAATGCAAACTTGAGAGTATCACGATCAATGTTTGCTTGCATCAATCCACCACCAGATCCGATCATTACAGATTCGGCAGAGATGTTATGCATTTCAGCAATCTGGAATGGGGTTGTACATGTTTTCTCATTGATGCCATCGCCCCAAAGGACTTTGATGTAATCGAAGACAATATAGCCTTTGTTATTTACAGTATGAGGAAAGCGATCAATGCATTTACGAAATACTTTTGGAAGAACTTCGGCAAATGAGCCTGAATCAGGACGAATAACTAATGTTAGGCCACGATCCTTGACTATGTGTTGAAGATCATCAAGATGATCAATGGCAGCGAAAATGTCCCAACTGTCAGCAACAATTGAAATAATTCCGTTTTCGGGAGTTTGATTAAGAATTCTTTCCAAAGATTCGCGTTCATTTTCTTTCCCGTATGATGTCATAATAGAATGTTCAGTTGCTGGAACAGAAAATCCTGACATATCAACATTATAGATTTTATTCACATAGTCGATTGCCGGGATAGAGTCTGAACCCATGAACATAGTAAGGTATGCAGAGCCACCAATTTGACTGGTTTCATGACTCGAACATCCACGAGAAGAAAAATCTAGAAGTGAAAAATTCATATCTTCATTGTTAGCAGTGCGATCAAAGAAAGGTTTCATCGCTTTCTTCATATGATAAATGCGAGTTGCTACCGTGATAGGATACCAGATGCGAAGCATAGATGTTTCGATATAAGATGTTAGCCATGCACAATTGGGATCAGTGTTCCGTACTGTTACTAAAACGTTTTGGGTAGGAACAAGTGTTCCTTCAGGAACACCTTTAATTTCAAGTGGTAGGAAACCGCTGTAGGTGTCCAGGATATACTGCCAACCCGCACGATTAAATGGTTGTCCGTGTTTTTCGGCGAAAGCAGTTACTTCATCGATATCCTCCTGAGTGATAGGAGTCGTAAGATATTCTTCGATATAGCTATATAAGCCAAAGAATACTGTTTCGTCGTATTCTCCTCCGCGGCTTTCTGCATAAGAATAGACTTCAGTCGTATTTTCTGGATAGAATAGAAAATGACTAAACTTGTAAGAGTCGGTATTTAGGATAATATTGCTCATTTTAAAATTCCTTTAAAATCATTTGGAACTCCGCTTGGTAAACGTAAAGTTTGCAGCGTATGATTCGTTATATCCAGGTTTATCATACTTCACCGACCAACCTGCGTCCTCGTACGCTTCTTCAAAGTTCAGATAACCTTTATCAAAGAGCGTTGATCTATCAACAGTCACAGAAAATTGAATTTCTGCTATGACTTCTTTTTGTGTAAATTTCGATCTGCCTTGAGTATATTTGCGGGCGATCAGATTATTAACTGCGGTGAAAACGTAATCAGGAATAGCTGCTGTTTTAGCTTCGCCAATTTCTTCGGGTGTAATAGGTTTAATAGACATTTTCAATTCCTAACATACTGCATAAAATGTGATAGTGATCATCAAAAAGTAGAGCTTCTTGAATGTCTGATATTGGAACCCATTTTGCCTTATCAGCATCATCGGTACCCTTTACCTTCGGCATTTCTTCGCGGTCTTCTAATTTAATATGATATGCGTGAGTAATAACTCTGCCAAGTGTAGAGCGGTGGGGGTCATCAAAGACTTGACTAGACTTAATGCTTCCACGAAGAACTGGGTCGGGAACCTTCAGTTTGGTTTCTTCACGAAGTTCACGAATGGCACCATCTAAAATCTTCTCATCTGGTTCTAAATGTCCACCTGGAAGAGCCCATAGACCTTTACCCGGCTCCGAGCGACGACGAACAAGAAGAACATGTCCACTTTGTTCAACGACAGTATCTACTGTCACATGCTTAACAGGGTACGGAGCAGCTTCCCAACTTTTCTTATAATCATCAACAAAGTGAATTTCTTTGTTCAACTGTTCAAACGTACTAGTTTCTTTCCAGTTTTCAAGAAACTTCATCACTGTAGCAGGAATTAGACTTTCCTGATGCAGCCACGGTTCCATCTCACCTCGAAGAAACTTCTCACGAAGTGGAGTAGCATGAATGTCTTGATGAACTTCAACGTTAACAGATTCCAATTGAGGAAACATTTTCAGGTAATATGAAGTATTATCCTTTGAAGCACCGATCAACCCAGTACGAATATCTCCAGTTCCGTTTGCATTGAAATTGGCCGTTTGATTAGGATTTGCAATGGCTAGTTGTCTGTTCTTAACGAGCCACTGAACCTGTTTTACCCAAGCCGAATCATTATACGTCGTATCAAGCAGATAGTCAATCTCAATTGTACCGCGCGCTACTTCTTCTGGATAGACGCTAACGATCATACTGTGACGATCGTGACGGCTAAAAGGATTGCGGACTGTTGGTGCTTTATTACAAGAACCGACAAGAATTAAAACGTTATCAGCAAGCTCTAAAGCTTTATCAACAACACCCTTGTGACCGCAGTGGAATGGTTGGAACCTGCCAATAAAGACAAGTAAATCGAATTCTTTCTTACTCATACAAAACTCCTTTGTATATTATTTAGCGAAATCTGAATTATCACAATTTCTTACCTCAGATCTGTCGTGCATTGGCCAGTCATAATCAAATAGGTGGTTGTGTGAATTGCCCTTTAGATCATAGCGATGCTTTGACACAGAAACTTTAATAAAAGTTCTAACGCCTGTTTCAGGTTTGGGATTCACACGATGAACTACGGACTCGTCTAAGCGAATAAGTGTTTCATTGGGATATGTCGTAATTGTTTCATCCTTGACTTGAGCTGTCATAGCTTCAAGAGATTCAAAATCATCATCGGGAATATTGTGAAAATCTTGAATTGCAAACTCTGTAGGATTCATATCATACCAAATATAATTTAGATCGCCATTAGAACCATACCCATCTACATGCCAACCTGGGCGATTGCCTGGAGATTTTGCATCTACGAAGAGGGTTTTAGCCGTCATGTAAACGTAATAGTTTTCATCAATCTCTTTTACTCCGAGACTAGCATAAGCATCATACATTACCGCATTAGTAATTTCTTGAAGATACTTAAGACGCTCTGGAATGCGAAGTTCAAAATTGTCTGCCATCTTGATTGGTAGATACAAATATAGCATCATCTCGGACGGATCGAGTTTGATGCTTCGTACCACTTCGGGTGGGTTACCATACTGCATACAAAAATCCTTTGTATAAATTTATTGAAGAAGTCTATCTTCTTATCTTACATATTATATATACAAAATATACACATATAAATAATATTATGGCTGAATTTAAAAACTTTCTTAGAAGAAAATACAAACCCGTTCCTATCTATAATGACCCAGTACATGGTTACCATGCTGGTCCTAAAGACATGAAAGAAACAAAAATGTCTGCCAAAGACTTTCTTGAAGGTCATGATAATGACCACATTCATAAAACGATAAATGGTGTTCACGAATATCTAACACATAATGAAGACATAGATAAACATCATAAAGATCATAAAGCGGCAATGAAGAAATACACAGATTGGTCTAATCAATTGAATCATGGATTGATTACTAGTCACAAAAACAATGAGCAGCCATTCAAACTATCCGAAAAGAAAAAGAATCTTTTAAACATTTATGGTCATGGTAATCTGGACTACGATCACCCGGAATATAATCTTCACCAAGAAGCAGTTCATGATCATGATCAATTTAAAGAGCATAAAGAAACGACAAAGAATTTGGATAGTCTGATAGATAATTCTGCGGAAAGGCGTCATCACTTATACGTGTATCATGGTCCAGGGTTTCATCCTGGTAAAGAAGCAGCTAAGCACCCTGAAGGTAAAGTTGTTCTTCCTGCGTATACCTCAACAACGATTAATCCTAACACAGCCGATAATTTTGCAAAAACTGAACATTCAGGTGATGTTCAGAAGAAGCACATTCTAAAAATTCACGTAAGACCTAAGCATAAAGGTTCATATCTAGGAGAACATTCTTCACGAAATGATGAAAAGGAATTCCTCCTTCCTCGTAAAACTGTCTTAAAGATACATAAGAAGCCTACAATTCATAAGGGTCATCCTGACGATAACTCGTTTCAAAAAACTGAATATCATGTTTGGCATGCCACAGCAGAAGGTCATGAAGATGAGCACTAAAAAGCAAATGAAAAAGTTTAAAGAGCTTTGGAAAAATATCCCACCTACTAAAATTCTTGTACCACCATGCCATGGTAAACATGCTCAGGAAAAAAAGAATCTAAAAGAAGATACTAAGAAACAAGACATTTATTCTTGGACAGATGGACAAAAGAATAAACATGACGAACAAGAAAAACATTTATCAAAACATTATCATCAACACAATAATGTGAATGGTAATCTTGCACTTGCTGCCTACACTACTGCATCCCATAAATTAAATGGTAACTTAGTAAATCATGCAGCTGGTCATACAGACGAGATTGATGATAAACATACAAACAATATTAAAGATTTAGATAAGTTTCTAAAAGGTTCTCCTGCTCTTGCAAGAGATACAGAGGTTTATCATGGTCTTAGAGGCTGGCACCCTGGAATGGAAGCACATAAACATCCTGAAGGTTTAATCCATCTTCCAGCTTATACCTCTACATCTATTCGTAGAGAAACTGCTCACGAGTTCTCAGGACATTCAAACATTCCAACTACAAGAGATGCTAGACATATTCTTCACATTAAAATGAAGAAGGGTCAGAAGCCTGGTGCTTACGTAGAACATTCATCTACTACACCTGAGGATAAAGAATTTCTTATTCATAGAAATGCTAAATTTAAGATTGAAAGGAAACCTAAAATACTTTCATCAAAGAAAGGCATCATGCCAAACAACCATGTCTATGTTTGGACAGCTCATTATCAAGATGAGTCAAAGAATAAAGACTAATTTGGAATCCAGTATAAGCATTATAACATAGGTGAGCAGAAATGTCAACTGTTAAATGTGATTATTATTAGCTCTCAGATAAATTTCTCTAGCTTTATCTTGAATAACTGCGGTGGTTGGATCAGCCCTTTCGCAGAAGCTTATGTCTGCTGGATGAATCTGTGTATATTGCACCGTTGATACACATATACCTACATCTAAACCATAATCAACACCTTGATTAAAAGTCCACAGATATGTGCATAGTAGAGTGATCACTACGATCGCCCCTATAATAAATCTTTTTCTCATTACAATTCTCCTACCAAATGCGTCCATCTTTATCGAGGACCACTAAAGACTGTTTTGCTAGACTTTCTGTTCCGCAAACGCATTTCGCCAATTGCAGCGCTAGTGCTTCGTCCCGAGTGTTGAATGTAACAAAAAATATAGGGGGAACTAAATCGTCCTCTTCAGAATAGTCTTCGTTCAATATTCCAAATGAACATGCAACACCGAATGCTGCTCCGGGTATATTATTATTTTCCATATAATTATTTATGCAGCCTGAAACCACCCTTTGTCATTTCAATTAAGCATCCGCCATCTCCACCGCAGTTTCCAGAGCTCGGATTTTCAAACCCTTATTGGCACCATACCATGATGAAGACATTCGAGAATCTTCAGTACGACCCACAACATGATCAGTCATGTAGGTTACCGTATTGAAAAGCTGCCAATAAGTTCCTTCACCAAGCTCGGCTCCTGGCTGTGTTTGGAGGTGATCTTCAATTGCCGATGTAGCATTACGAGAAAGATTATTCTTTTTCTCAGGGTCACCAGTCATGAAAGGGAACACTCGCTTAAAATATTCTTCCATTGACTCGTGATTAAACCGCTTAGTTGAAAGGAATTCAGCAGCTTCCTTGTACGATTCGAGGTGATCTGCTGCCATACCCAAAGTAAGTTTTACTTCATCAGAGTCGAATTCACGACGATGCGATACTTTCACAACATTCTTTTTACCCTCTTTAAGAGCAAGAGCAAGAGAATTGTTGCAGGTAACACGAATTGGAACGAATCGAACATCGATCGATCGCCCATACATATGTGGATTTGTGAATAGCATGTAAGAGTCTACACGATCCTTACCACCAAAGAGTTCGAATGATGAATCTTTAACCTTTGCCAGTGCCCAGACCAGCTTTCCGCCTTTTAGCGAACCAGCGGTATCCATTTCCATATCGCCTTTTGCGATAAAGTCATTGAAGAACTCGAAAGCGTCTTCATTCTGATGCGGAATCCAGTCATCAGAAATCATGTCGAGAATCTTATCATCAGAATCACGAACTAGCGCTTGGGTGCCAGATTCGATTTTCTTACCACCAATTTCAACGTAAGCTGGAACTGTACGAACGGTCCAATCTACGCTTGCGGCTTTCATCATCTGTTTAGGAGTGAGGTCAGTAGGAACTTTCTTCCCGATTCCCCATGGTGAGCTGTCAACGAATGCAGTAGATTCGATTTGAAGTACGTCGTTAGAAATCATAATAAATCCTTTTCACTGAAGATAATATAAATCAAAACTAAAGATGTATCAACCTTTAATTATCAAAACGTTCACGTAAAATTTCATAAATTGCCGTAAGCTCATCTTCCGTCTTCAACTCTTCAAGCGACTTTAGCGCTCTGATTTTAGCTTCTTGAGTTAGATTGTATTTCTTAAGCTTCGCGTAAGTAAATTCGGTTTGACTTGCTAAAGTATCATCCATCGCGTAATAAATGGAAACAATGAAGCCAGATTCACACCATGAAACTTCATAATAGTTGTTTATTAAATCATAACCAGAGCAATGTGCTCTAATAAACCCGTTTAAAACTGAATTAATTTTAGACTCTTGTCCATAAATATCGCTTTGCAATTTAGAAATTTCACTATTTGCGTCGCGACAAATCTGAATCGATTCAGATAATTCGATCTTGTCCATGTTATCTTTTCCTCACGATTTTGCGTTTTGTAGAATTTTTCCACCAATCGCTACTCTTAACGATTTCGGCTTTACCTTGCGCAAGAAGCTTCGCGCGCCGGTCGAGCTCTTTAGGTTTAGGCTTAATGCCTCCAGAATCTTCATAAAAATTTAGAAGATATTCACCGCGCTGAATATATTTTTCCATAAGATTTCTCCAATTGTGATTATATATTAAACCTAAACACGAAAAATGTCAATCTTTCTTTTTATTTATAATATCCGCTACATTTTTTAAAGTGACTTTATCGTCATCTTCGGCATACAATTTAAGATCTTCTAATGATATTTCGCCGCATAGCCAACTTTGAAGACCTAACTGGTAATAATCGTTTTTCTTTACGAAGTTAACAACATAGGGCAAATCACTAAAATCTAATCTATTCCAAAAACCAGACTCACCTTTAATCGCGATTCGAATTCCTCCAGGACCAATAGACCGACTGTGATTTGTTTGAAATAAAATCCAGCTCACCCACGTCTCGCGCTCATCATGAAACATTTTAATGGAAATTTTTGCTACCGGAGAAAGTTTCGGAGCATTGTCCAACTTTCTGTCATTTATTCGCTTTTCCTGAATATCTGTTTTTAAGCGTAAACGGCGAGTCTGTTCCTTGATTAAATCACGCTGAGCATCATGCAATGGAGTGTTAATAACCCAACCGACCAATCTACTCAGCATCAATAATACCTTTCGCCTTCTCTAATTGGTTTGAATATACTTCGGAAAACATTTTAAAGGAATGCTCATCTTCATGAACAAAATTATAAAGCTGGAGTATTTCATTATCACGAAGATTTACAAGCTCTAATTTCTGCTTAGGGGTTGTTAATTCGGAGTTGATGTAAAGATCAACGCGATGACGAAATTCATCAATCTGTGTTTGAATTTCGTGAGCATAAGATGATTCAGTAGGCGCCTTTATAGAATGGTAAAACATAAGTAGCACTACAAGAATACCAATCCCTACTGCTGCCATGGCAAAAATGTAAAACTGGAAAGCGATTAACACAACAGATGTAATGATAGAGCCAGCAATTAGAGTATAATTACCTAATCTATTTAGTTTTTTCTGAACTTGCTCCAAAGCTTTCTCTTCAGTGTAATCATTTGGAATGTTTAATTTTTTCATTTATCTTGCTTCACTTTGGCGAGTTAAGACATGGTCCATACTAGTTTCTATATTATTAAAATAATTAATCATCACAAAACCTTAAAATACTAGAGTGTAAATAGCATAAACGAATGCGATGACCAGAATGATATCAGCGGCAATAGCATATTTAAGCGTGCGATCGTAGCCATATTTGGCAATAATATTCTTACGAAATTTGATAATTTTATCTATCATGTGTTTTTCTTTCTCTTATACCGTATACTTTATACCACGATTTGAGCTCCTTGTATACATTCCGAGAGCAAACATTTTTAATTATTTCTAAATGGGCAAACCTAAAACTATTGTCATGATCACGATAACCCATGTAGTGAACAATTTCATGGGTTAGCGTGAATAGATTTAGACCCGCCTTAGGATTCAAACAAATAACGCCCGTGTCAAAATATGCGCCGAGAACTACATATTCATCTGTATTGACATCATATGATTTAGGCATATCTCTAACTTTGAGTGGTCTATAAGAAAAGCATGGGCGGTTGATTGACTTTGTCCACCAATCTTTATTTACGATCTGAGTGTTTGCAAATTCTAAAGCTTCTTCAAAGTTTTCAAATGCGATATTATAATCTCGGCATACCGCCATCCAAACATCTTCTGCTTGATACGTGAGTGATGCCCCAGGATCAGGCTGTAATTTGATAAGTCCCATAAATCACGCTTTCATTGTATAAAGTTCAACTTCTGTAATATCACAATAATGATCAACGCACCCTAAAAATGATTTATCCATTTCACCATACTCTTCAACCAGTACAGAATAAATTTCGGCTTCTAGGTCATTATTATGTTTTACGATCGCCTTACACTCCTCTACCCACTCTTCTATAGCGCAGTCTTTGACCTTACGTTTCATCCCAGAAGAGAAGGCACGGCCTTCTGGAATTTTAGATCTATCGAGGTGTCTTTGTGCATAATCCTTCACAGCCGCCTCAACATCTAAAGCAAAAATTTCTGCAACTTCTCTGTCAGAAAATGCTTTGATTGGGTCTTGGCTCCCGCAATCATACGAGCTGTAGCACCAATTTACTAAATATATTGCGGACATTCTTTTTCTCCAATAGAATTAAAATATAAACTATTGTGAAAAGAATGTCAACTTATTAGTTTTTGATACTCATCGCACATGGTTACGGCTTGAGGTAAATAGTCTCTTGTAGGTTTTACGAAGACTGATGCGTCGTTTGATGCGTCGCATGAAATGACAACAGCGATTTGGGGGAACATAATCCCAGTCATTTCGAACATCATATAAGCATACATGGCACATTGGATAAAATACCCTAAAATGTCTTCTTCTTCTTTCGGATTTCGAGAAGTTTTGAAGTCTAAAACGGTCTTCTTGCCAGCGTATTTACAAAACAAATCGCATGATCCGGCCGATTTGAGTCTGTTTGAGTATAAACGCAACTCAGACCCGTAAACGATGTCTACAGGTTCAAGTGATTTTTTTATCTGATTGAACAGCATACGCTGTAATGGCATCAAAGCGCGGACATTAACATCTCTATTAAGCACCCAGGTCTCTGCGAGCTCATGTAGTTGTGTACCTCTAAGTGCTGCTTGACGAGAGACTCTCTCTGCTTCTCTTTCGCCCACCCTCTCTTTCCATTCTTCGAGCCACGTTTTATCGCTCATTGCCCCAATAATGGTGGTCACGGATGAATATTTGTTTCCATCGGGTGTAATGTAATAGCGCCCGGCGTCGGTAGTAACTTGCTCCAACTCCGGGCACTTTAAATCAATCGGCTCTTGTTTAAATCTCAATCCCACCGAACACCTTTAGCTAATCTGTTAAACCACTCACCGTATATTTCTTTATAAAGCCCATCGTTTACGAGATATTCCATTTCATCACACCCAGCTCGATCGGAGCCTAGACCTCCACCCGAATACCCATAACTGTCGTATCCATCGTCATCGTCATCGGAATCAGGATTTTTCCCGTTTCCGTGACCACCACCATTCTTTTTCCACCAGTCACCATCACGCATATAGCTATATGAAACGGTGGGACTATATTTTCCAGTGCTCATAATCATTTTTCCTTAATATTATATTAGTTATGAGAAAATGTCAACTAAAGAGCTCTATTCTCCGCAATGATGAAGTCCCGAACGAATTCGCCGCGGACAATGTCGTCTTCTACAAATTCAACCTGTTTAACTGAATCCAATTCATCAAAAACACGGAGCATATCATGAATGCCTGAATTTTCATGATATCTCTCGCTCGTTAGGTCGTCTTGCTTTGTGTCTCCACAGATAATTATCCTGGATCTTTCACCAAGTCTTGTTAAGACTGTTCTGATTTCTTGATATTTTTGGTTTTGGACTTCATCGACTACTACTACAGAATCGTCGATTGTGGTACCTCTTAAGAATGAAGTACCTGAGAATTCTAGAATTCCCTTTTGTTTTAAAATTTCATACGCATCACCACGACCAAAGAGTTCATTGAAAATCGCTTTATATGGTGCTTCGTATACTTCTAATTTTTGTTTTTCAGTACCCGGCAAAAATCCAATTTCCTTAGATGATTGCGGTGTTCTGATAATGACTACTTTTCGCTTTCCCGTTTTACCTTCTAACACTTCTTTAACAGCAAGGTAAAGACTGATATAAGTTTTACCCGTGCCTGCGCACCCTAGCAGTGATAAGTGATATCCATCATTGTAATATCGAAATGTTTTAGCTTGATTATCTGTAATCGGTTGTGTTGATCTTAACTCCAAATTAAATTTTATTTGCTGTTTATCAGCCAATTTTCTTTGTCTTTTTGAAAGCTTTGTAGACATGCTAGCTCCCTAGTTAGCGTTGATCACTGGATCATAACGAGAGAATTTTAACCAATATGTTTCTTAACGGCTTCTTGTGTCTTTACCTCTTTGATAGTTTTATTTTTACGATATCTATCACCAACCGGTGAGTTCGGATGAGCCTCCCCAATTTTGGATAGACGCTCTTTGAAACCGTCGTCTATTTTATTGTCATGATTTACTCCAGAGACGATAGCGGGTGCCGTCACTAAAGATTTAATGTTTGGATTTTCTTCGAGGTATTCTTTTCGACGTTCATATGTCATGAACTTTTCGAATACCTCTTCTGTTTTAGAATCTTGAAATATGTAAGTAGGCATATAGTTTATTTATCAAACTTTGTTTCTTAGAATCTTAGACATTTCTTCTAATGCAAGAGCTTGATCTTCGGGCTGTTTGATATCAGCGTTAATCGGATCAGGACCACTATGCTGTTCCTGAATTGCGCGAAGCATCGAAGCGATCTGACGCTTTGACTTTGCTTGCTCTTCTACATATTCGGCAGCCTCAATGATGTTAGCATTTCTGTCTTTAATATGATTAGACAAAATTGCATCTGCGAATTTTCTAGAAGAATTTTTTAAATTAGGATCACCAGCATCCCAAAATGTAATTTCACATTCTTGTCTTGAACCAATTTGCATTGCGCTGTATATGATTTCCGCGATATCTTCGCGTGTCTGTTTAATAGAGCTCATCTTCGTCTTCATCCATTAGGGCACTAATATCATTTGATCTAAGTGCGTTTACAATTTTCTTATTACGATGTCTTTTTAAGTCTCGAAACGGCGCCATGTCACTGTCAAATTTATCTTTCTTCATCAGAACAAATCTGGAAATGCCTCCAATGCCAACTTTTTAGTAATCCCTTTAAATGGAATTTTGCGATTTTTAATTGATAACAACAATTCAGCATCATCTGCAGGAATATGTTCAAGAATATTTACAAAGAGTGCTTCGCGTTGAAGTGGTTTAACATTATCGTTGCCACCCTTAACGAAGATATACAGCTTGCGAATCTCCTTATACATATCCGTTGGCAACGCTTCACCGTTTGCTCTGTATGGCGGATTTCCTTCAGGCAATAGCCACTCGATATTTGGATCATAGGCATATTTCAAAATGGGTTTTAGAACCCCTTGATTTGCTCTCAAACATTTAATTTTTTCTGCTTTGTTTGGAAGTTCAGAAGTGTATTCTAAAATCCACGAAATTGATCTACTCATGTATTCCTCTTTATGTAATCTGTTGTCTCTTTAAAAATCCACCATTCTAAATTGTCTGATGGATGAAGCATTTGGCCTTTTGCACCAATTCGACTATGTTTAAATTTTCTTATCGCACTTTCTTCAATGATTTCATATTCTTCATCAGAACCTTCAATCATACTTTCACCTTAAATTCGGTTATGACATCTGTTAGATTCTTAAGTTTGTGCTTAATAAAATAACCAAGCATGTCCTTAGAGCGCTTTCCTGCCTGCGCGGAGAACGACTCTTTAACTTGCTGAGTAATTTTTTCTGGGATAAACGAAAGGTCAACAAGCGCTTCGTTGCGTTTGTATCCACGAAGCATTTGCTCATTACAAAATTCTTCTGGAGATTGATCTAACCAAACATCTAGTTTTTTCTGACGTAGTTGCTTTGCCTTGATATTATTAACAAACTTATCGTCTGGGTCTAAGAAGCCTGGAACCCCATCGCCCGCATCACCGCGCATGATGTGTTCTTTGAGATATCGCGATGGATTGTTTTCTTTCAACCACCTCTTACGAGTAGGATCATATTGCTCCACATTCATATAACTCTGCAACTGGCGAAAGTCCTTATCGCCTGAAATGATAAGGATCTTTTCATGTGTGTTACCATACATATCACACAACGTTGCGATCACATCGTCAGCCTCAGCTCTCGCGACTTGAATAACTCTAAATCCGAAAGTTTCCTTAATCTCGTCACGAATCTTATTTAATGAATTGAAGAGTTTACCCCAATCTAAATCAGATGAGTCTCGATCTTTCTTTCGATGAGCCTTGTAATATGGAAAAATGTCTTTGCGCCAATAATCTTTATCATCACAAGCAATAACAAGTTCACCATACTTATCTTTGTATTTAGAATTATATGATCGAATGGAGTTTAAGATGAAGTGCCGTAGTAATGACTCATTTTTATATTCATCAGATTCTACATCTTTTGGTGTAATTTCATAACCGTCAGAATCATATACTGGCTTCTTTGCATTACCCATAATAGATCCAGCATGAGTACCCAATGTTACCATAAGATTTGAGATCATAACTTGGTTCAAGTCTACAATAATAATTTCACTTACTCACTTTTGTTTTTGAAAAAATCTTCAGCGGCGGAATGAATAGGATGCTTCTTATTCATTGCTCTTAGCACAGTTGCCTTTAGACATTCTGACATATAGGCAACTTGCACTATATTTTGAGGAGCAGATATATCGATACCCTCTTCATGAAGACGATAAAGTATCATTTCAGCAATCTCATTGGTCAAAATTTGTATGTGCTCTTCACGAACATCTTCAACAGAAGATAGTATTTCGTTTAAAGATTGAGGAGGAGCTCCCCTCTTCCCTTTAGGGAATATCAATATGTTATCATTCTTCATGCAATGACTCTCAATATAATCGTATTTGTATTTATACGACCGTTAGCGGCTGATGGTTTAGTCGTCAGCTTATCCATAAACTTACGAAGCGATACCTTGCCCGCTTTCAGTATTTCCAAAGTCATTTCTTCAGGCTTACGGAGTTTCTTAGTAGTGGCCAACTCTTTATCGTAATTGATAATAGTTGTACCCTTCACAGACAAACCTTCGCGATGAGATGTAGTAAAGACTGACGCAGTTTGGTATTTCGTATTGTATAACCAAACCTGTTCTGCACCAATAATTTGTTCAGGATTTGCGGAAGCCAATTTAAGTTCCTTATCATCCATCTGATACTTGACCTTTTCAACCAATTTGGAAGGGGGCTTAATCTTTACGGTTCGAGGTTTGCGGGCTTTGCAAATCTTTTTGTTGTTCACGTATCTTTCAATATCAGCACAGACCTGATCGTATGTTTTCTGATGTGTCTTGAGAGATTTGCCATGAGCTTCCTTTATCTGTAGGTCATCGGAATTAAGCTCAGCAGCTATAGCCTTATAGTATGCAAGCATTTTATTTGCAACCGCGGGTGATGCATCGTGACCTTGAAGATGTTCGTACATATCAGACGATCCGGCTTGATCCCAGTTATCAACAATTGTCTCCGCATCGTCCATGATGTTTTGATTCTTGGCTGCGATTCGAGCTTGAATGTTTACAGCACGCGGCTTTGGAGCAGTTTCATCTTTGACTTTACCATATTTGTCGATGATTTGCGAAATACGACCATCGACAAAATCAATGTTCCCTTGAGCAAGTTTGGTTCCATTGTTAGCAAGTCTGCTAACCCAACATGCCGTAGTCGAAACTGCCCAATCAGGCGAGTTCTTTACGATAGCGATTTTGCTTTTGTCATACGTGTTGGCCTTCATCCACTGAAGCAACCAGGCTTTACCCTTCTTGTAGTCATACATGTAGTTGTACCAATTCAAGGCAGATGTAAGCTGAGGGTCTTGAGACCCCGACAAAACGTTAATCTGAGGTTCAAAGCCATAATGAACCTCATCTAAATTCTTCGCACGCTTTTTCTTTTTACGCATCTTATTCAGATTAGCCATGATATTTCTCCATATTTAATTTTTATTATATATCAAACTAAGGGAAATGTCAACTCTCATGGAGTTTTTCTTTAATTTCCAAATAGAATTCATGATACCTTTTCATGCGATCAAGATCTTTCTGACGAACGCCTTTCAAGCGATTAATATCGCTGTTGTGAGTAAGATCGGCCAGTTTCACCCGCATTGCATCTTCATTAGAGAATACTTCATTTTTATATTCTTCGTATGTTTGACCTTCAAACTTGGAAAGAATATCTACAGCTTCTATAATGCGGTCGCTGAAACCAAGAAGCAGGAGACGTTCGATTGTCCATTCAGGACAATCTTCGACGAGATCATGCATAATCGCAATAGCGTTGAGTTCTTCATCATCACTACCCAGAATATGCATTACTGCCATTGGATGAAGAATGTAAGGCTTACCACCTCGATCAAATTGACCGTAATGTCCATCTGTAGCAATCTTAATGGCTTGAGAGAGCGTTGATTGTTTAGTCATTATAAAAACCATCCTATGAATATGAATATGCCAACAATGGCAAATATAATCATCATGTCACCACAACAACCTAGGTCGACAACATCATCGTCTTCAGTAGGTCTGTGATAGTCATAATAAATCATTTATTTTCCTTATTGTTTATATTATATCATAGTTAGAAATATGTCAACCGACTTGATAGTTGAAGCTTTCGCCCGGCAAAGCTCGATCTTCATTTTTTAGAGATTCTAAAAGAGCATTCCAATGTACCACGCGCTTTTCCCATGAATAGTTGAGTTTCGCATAAGCTGCTTGTGAGGATAGATGCATTTCCATCACTTCCGCATCAGTCTTATACACTGTAATTGCATTGTCAAGAATCTGGTAGAAGATGTTGGCATGGCTATTCATATCTTCATCATACTGATATTGCCACGTCCAATTCGCTGCCGTCTCAAAGAGAGCTCCATAGTTAGGATGAACACACAACAAACCAGCTGCCATAGCTTCCATTAACACTAGGCAAGAAGTCTCTAACCAAGTCGACGGGTACGCAAGTATATGAATGTTACTCAAAGCGCTTCTAATCTGTTCATTAGGAACAGCGCCGTGATAATTAATTTTAGGATGTTCCTTACATTTGTTAAATAGTTCTTCATATTGCTTATCACGCTCAGGCCAACCATAAAGGCCGAAAGATGAATAGATATCTAGCTCAATGTTGTTATGTTTTTGACAGAGTTGTTCAAACACCGGAACTAGAATATTCAGTCCGCGATGCGGCGTTGACCAGTATCCGAGACGAATTGTGTCGGATGGTTTATTTGGTGTCCGCTCGATACGCTCGATCGCATTCTGCATTACAATACAATTCGACCATGGAATTTTATAGTAATTCATATAGGCTTGCATTTGCCAATTAGATACAAATACGAGTTTATGAAATTTATTATATCCACCATTTTTGAGGAACTCGGACTCAGGATCACCTGGTAGATCGTGAGCAACAAAAATTCGAACTTTCGATTCATCCAAGTTTCTTACGCGTGAATTTACTATTTGAAAATCTTTTAGTAAATTAGGGTCTAGCTTTTCGGCCAAAGCAGTCGCGACAATTTCGCTACCACCCATTGCACTTTCATTCACGTCATTGCGAATAATTTCACCGCCATTAATTTCCATCATCGTCCTCCGGAAAAACTGTAATGTTCAGCTTTCCACTCTTAATACTAATTTCAGTGATTGAGTCATACTTAAATGCTCGCCAATCATGCTTTTCTAAATCCCAAACTAAAGTAGATTCTTCATTAGAACCATAATCCTCGTCAAAATCTGTTGGATTGTCTGTATTGGAATATTTGTCGGGTAGAAATTGTTCTACAAGTGTGCAGACCATTTTTCTTTCTTCGCCGTTCATCTTAATAAATTTTACCGTGCAAATGTTGTTTTGCAGGTGTGTTTTAATTTTTCTCTTCTTGGAGGAAAGTTTTTCCTGATTCATTGTCTAAATGCTCCTTCAATTCATTATAACCACCGACCTTTTTACCGCCGATAAAGATTAGTGGGACAGTTTTCTGTTCGGGGAACAGTGATTTAAAATCTTCAAGCATCATGTCTTTACCTAGAACTGTTTCGGTGTAAGAGATGCCCTCAGATTGCATTAGCTTTTTAGCATAATCACAAAAGTGACATGTTGTTTTTGTGTAAATTAATACATTATTCATTGTGTTTTCCTGCGTAAATATTAGGTAAAAGAAATTTCGGATTACCAAAATACGAATTAGCACGAACTCGTACAGTCTTTCCTTCGACGTCATACACAATCCAAGGATTTTTACCAGCACGCCATGCTGTCACCTTTTCAAGATTTTTAGTTGCTTCAGTCTTTCCATCTTTCATAAGACGGAGAGTAGATTTACTCACATTTCGACGTTGACCTTTAGAAGTGTAACTACTTCTGTGACTCTTTTTACCCATTATCTATTTCTTCCTTGTCATTTCTTTATAGTTTAACCAATCCCAGTAAAGTGAACCACACGCTGGACACTTGTCATGTGTTGCGAAGACCCCTGGTCGATCTTCCCATTGAAAAGTACATACTCTACATTTATTCTTCGCTAGTTGGTTTTTCATCAAAATATATCACCACCATTTTTTTAAAGTCCCAGTCATTTTTATGAGAATTGGCGTAATTATCGAATGACGCGTCAACATCAATATGTCTAAATTTAGCAACATAGTTCGGATCAGCCCGTCCCGCCCTAACCTCATCTAAGTTATAGTCGAAATTGCTTCGTATGATTGCTTGAATAATGCCACCAAACGTCTTAAGACGCCTTGTAGAATATATGAAAGAGTAAACGGCATACAATAACATCGTGCCGAAAAGTGCAACTACAACTGACGTAAAACCCATCTAAATTTCCTTTCAAATACTATCTTTATCATGTTTCGTTCGGCGTGTACACCTTTTAAGTGCATTATTCATCGTTTCCAAATCTAATTTGTCTAAGATGTTACGCTTATACATTTTAGATCGTATATTGGAATTAAACCACTCTTCAGATTCAAGTGCTCCAACCATGTATAAGAATTTCTCTTCAAGATAGTTGAGTTGTGATCTGTTAGGTGTGAACATAAGAATTTCTCGAGTGAAGTTCACGGTTCCTTCAGATTCAATGTGTTCGATGAGGAAAGGCGAACTTGACCAATAATCTCGCCAATCGCTTTCTTTTCGATACTTCTTAACTTTTCCCTTAACAGTTCTTCGTGCTGCTGAGGTAAGAAGTTTTCTCCCAATATATCGCTTTCCTGTAGTTCTTTCGGTGATAAGATATATGAATCCGAAAGCTTTATCTGGGATATCTTCATCTTTTAATTCTTCGCTTTTATATAACCAGGTCATAAAATACTCCTTTTGAGTATTTATTTAATCCCAATCCACACCATCTGCTGAAAGTTCGTCTTCGTCACCTAATGCTTCCACATCATCCGTGAATCCTATATGCTCCAGCGCACTTTGAAATAGTGGATCGGATTCAACACATTCATCTAATGTGTCGCAATCCATTTCCCAAAACGCATTAGCAATCTCTTCATATATTGATAGACGCAAATCATTATCATCTACATGCGTCTTAAGCGTCTTAATAACTTCGTGCATGAGATCCGAACCTCTGTCCCAACTCATTCATTCTTCTCCTTTTAATTTTTTATATTCTTCGTCTGAGAGATACATGTGTCTCTGTTTAACTTTCGTAAATCTTGGTTCGACGAAATCTTCGTATGGTCTCGTGAACGTTAGAAGCGCGAGACCATCTGCATTAAAGGCCGAATACCCGCTTCCATCAAACGGCGGCAGCCCATACACCATCATCGCAACATTCGTCTTACAATCATGAGTGTGATTAACGATTTCGTAGATTGTTCCTGAATGATGACGTACACGACTACCAACAGGAAATGCTGATCTCATTGTAGACTGTTCGGCTGCAAGATCATTTAATGGTCTTTTCGGCACTTCTCTACTCATAATGACATTCCTTTAAATGTGTCTTCATTCACATCTTGTTTAATAGCTCCAATCGTATACGATGATAATTGAACTTCCTGAGGGGCCACTTGAACTTCAGAACCAGCAATCCACTTTTGAGTCCATGGTAGTGGGTTAGAACCCCCAACCTCCCATGGTCCAGCAAGACCAATCGCACTCATTCTTTTTTTCGCGATCCATTCTATATATTCACACAATAGATGTTCGTTTAAACCAATCATAGAACCCTTTTTGAATAGGAATCTAGCCCAGCCCTTTTCTTGTGTTACAACTGCAATAAACATATCGATGACTTCTTGTGCGCATTCTTTTGCAATTTTTTTAAAGTCAGGATCGTCTTTTGGTAAAAGCTTAATAATTTGTTGTGTTGATGCTAAGTGAAGGTTTTCGTCTCTTGCGATGAATTTGATAATTTTCGCATTGCCTTCCATTTTCTTCTGCTCAGCAAAATTCCAACTGCAAGCAAAGGAAACATAAAATCTAACACCTTCAAGAGCGTTAACAGCATTTAGACACCTCCATAGGGCTTTTTTGTGTTCATATTTGGCATTCTCATCATATCCATTTTCTGCGGATTGAACTCTAACATTCCATTCAATTAAATCATCATAATATTTGCTAATATCATTTGAACATTCATTAATTTCTGGAATATCTAGCATAGTATCAAAGATTTTTGACGGGTCTGAATATATGTTTCTAATCAAATGTGTGTATGATTTCGAGTGAATCGTCTCCGAGAATGTCCATGTCTGTATCCACGTTTCAAGTTCTGGCAATGAAACAATTGGTCCAAAGGCTGCAACAGGAGCTCTTCCTTGAACTGAATCTAGAAGAATCTGTCTCTGTATGTTCGAAGTAAAAATATGTTTTTCGAATGGTGGTAATAATTTAAAGTCTTTATAATCTTTGGTGATATCAACTTCCTCAGGTCTCCAAAAGAATGAAAGCTGTTTGTCGGTTAGTTTATCAAAGTGTGGATATTTGACCCTGTCATATCTTGCAATATCAACAGAACCATCAAAAAACATCTTTCTCTTTAGGTGACTCTTTGCTGATTTCCTAAATACACTCATTCGTATCCCTCTACTATTTTAATCATTAAATCATTTTGATTTTGCCGCTTAACAGTCAAAATCTGTGGTAATATTAGCTCGTCGTCCATGAAGACATCGAAGGTCACTAGACCTTCCAGCATAAAGTGGAATACAGTATCTTCAGTGATTGTTTTATTTGGGTATTGTATTGTATAGCCGTCTTTATTGTCATACAATATTCTAAAAATCCGGTTCCTACCTATATATCTTTCCAAATCTTTCTTCTTCACAATAGGAGCAGCTTTTTCTACTCTTTGTGCGGGAGGCTTGGAATCTAATATCGCGTTGTAAGCATCATTCAGTAATCTGAACTTAGAAGCGCTACCAGTCTCTTTATTGTCTGGGTGGTAATGTTTAGCAAGCTGTCGGTACGATCTTTTAATTTCGCCGACAGTCGAGCCAAATGGAACACCTAATATCTTATAATTATGTTCCATTTGGCTTATAGAAAACATCCATACGACAAGATTTCCACAAATGATACCCTATAGAATCCATGTAGGCAACATTCACGTCTCGATCGAATCTTTCTAATTGAATCAGTGGTCTGTGCTTACGGATTGTTTCCTGTGCACCTTGCAAAACATCTAGCTCAAATCCTTCAACATCTAATTGAATAACATCACATTCAGAAAGATTTAAAGAATCTATGGTAATCATTGGAATTTTGTTTACCTGATCGTCATGAGAAACCCTATGCATTCCCCAGTTTTTTTCGATAGTTCTTTCAATTCCAATGGTCTGTGGAAATTCACCTAGAAAAGCTTGCATCTTGTACACATTTGAATATGGTGTGTTAAGAGTAAGACAATGAAAACATGCGTGATCGGGTTCGAATGCATAAACGTGTTCATAAAGCTTCGCATAATGTCGAGCATACATTCCACAATTGGCGCCAGCAGTAACAATAGTGCCCCGCTTTGGTACTTCGTTAAGATGAATTTCTTTATAATCATCAACCCAATCTTGAGCTGGACCAGTAAAAGCTCCTTCATCTGCAACTGGCCAATGCCAATTACTTTCACCGTCTACATCAACGCATCTAATTTCAATTTCTTCCACGATTTTCCTTAAATTGTACAACTGTCGCAGTCGTCTTCATCGATCTGTGAAGTATCATCTTCTATTTCACCGGCGCCATCATTCGTGTTGAAATAATATGCCGTCTTAATCCCATATTTATACATATTTACCATGTCTTTCAGCAGAACAGACATAGGAAGTTCTTCATTTTCATAGAACTTAGGATTGTATGTCGTATTGGTAGAGATGGACTGATCGATAAACTTCTGAAGAACCGCAGCAATTTTTAAATAGCCATCAGGACTTTTTTGATCCCACATCTTTTCATACTTATTCTTAAGTCTAATTGGTTCAGGCGCAACCTGCTTTAGAACTCCATCTTTAGATTGTTTGATAGAAACAATTTCTCTAATTGGATCAATACCATTTGTAGAATTCGATACTTGTGAAGATGTTTCTGAAGGCATAAGAGCCATAAGTGTAGAGTTTCGAATACTAGTTTTCTTTAATCTATCTCTCAAATTGTCCCATGGCATTTTGTATTTGGTATTTACCAGATCATCGACACCTTTATGGTATGTATCTATAGGAAGTGTGCCGTCATGGTACTTCGTTTCATTAGCCTTAGATGGTGCACCTCTCTCCTCGGCAAGCTCAACAGATGCTTTTATCAAATAATACGACCACGCTTCAGCATATTCGTGAATAATTTCAAGATTTGGATCAGTGTATGTCATATCATTTTTCGCCATCCAATATGCGAAGTTGATGATACCTACACCAAGTGGTCTTCTCGACATTGTGGAAATTTTAGCAGCGAGTACTGGATACGCTTGGTAATCTAGAAGAGAATCGAGAGCTCTTACAATTAATCTAGCAGGCTTTTCAAAGTCTTCAGGCTTTTTAATCTTACCCCAATTAATCGCTCCGAGGGTACACAAACTTATTTCAGATAAGTCTTCAGATTCCAATTCATCATGCACATAAACATATTCGTCTAAGTCATTATCAATAAACTCAACAACTTCATATTCAAATTCTATGTTTTTTAGTTTTGTATTTTCCACGCCTTTTACCTTTTCTACTTTCTCCAGATGCGTTTAATTGGAGTATTTGGATTTAATTCTTTCCATTTTTTATATTTCTGGTATTCGGATTTGGTCATCTTAATAATTTTCTTTTCGGGTTTATGGTCTGTCACATTATTTAGAGGACCAGTGGGTAAAGTAATCTCTTGACAATTGTGAACTAAAATACTATTAGCATAAAAATTAGAATTGTTTTCGACAGTGATATCATATACATCTTCTGTTTCTTCTAAATATTCTATCTTTAAACCCATGCTTTTCTTCCTTGTATCTAAATCTTTTTCATGACATAATCTATTAGCTTTTAGATCATCACATTCTAACTAATCTTGAAATTTTAAAATATCATCTTCTTTAAGGCTTTTGGCCATCACATATCCTCTATTCACAGTATAAACTTCATGTTCAGGCGTACAAATTACACTTTGGCCGGTTTTATCATCAGTGATTTTCATAACTTTTTTATTTTTACCTGTTTTGGCGAAATCTTTAATTTCTCTAAATTCATCTTTACCTTTATTTAGATCTCTCGAGTAAATCTTTTGTCCGATTTTAACATCTTTCAATCTAATGTCTTCAACATCATCTAAATCATTTAATACAGTAATAATAGTATTCCCAGAAAGACAAAGATTACTCATTTTTACTGGCGCTATGTCTTGTTTGAATGAAGAGTGCGTATTGCAATGATCGACATTCATGTAATATATTCTGCCCGTTTCCTTTCTTTCAGACATAAGCTTAGAAAACAAATCGTATGCTGGAATGGTTTCGGTTTTAAGAGATTTATCTTTTTCATATTTCTTATACAGTTTTTCGAACAACACTTGATCCGAAAAGAATGCATCATACATGTCTGGAACGTCATTAGGACAGAACAGTGTGATGTTCTCACCTTTAATAAGTCTTTCATAGAATAATTTAGAAATTTGGATTGAGTAGTCTAAATGACGACACGATGTTTCTTCAGTTTTCTTGTTACTCTTCAGAGAAAGAATATCTTCTATTTCCCTGTGCCAAATAACTGAGTGTAGAGTTGCTGAACCTCCACGAAGACCCCCTTGGTTGCAGGACTTAACTGCGCTAGCAAGAAACTTATAGAAAGGAATAACACCAGTGTGATAAGTAGAACCATTCCTAACAGGAGACATAAGAGCCCTAATACGACCAGCGCCAATTCCAATACCAGCTTTCTGAGAAACATACTTAACAATACTACTGGCCGTCGCAGTAAGTGAATCGAGTGAATCATCAGACTCGATAAGGACGCAGGAACTAAACTGCCGATCAGGCGTACGAACACCTGCCATAATCGGCGTAGGTAAGCTAATATCAAATGAAGATATTGCATTATAGAGGTCTTTAACCCACTTTGTTCTATTATAATCATATTTATCATAATTAGAAAATAAAGTCATAGCGATAAGCATAAAGGCCATCTGTGGAGTTTCATAGATTATTCCACGAGTTCTATCTTTAACTAGATATTTTGATCTAAGTTGTTCCATCCCAGCATAAGCAATATCATTATCACGGCTATGGTCAATAATGTTTTCAAAATATTCCCAGTCTTCTGCAGAATATAGATCATCAAGTTGTTGGTCATAATAACCAAGTTCTGCAATTTTCTTATAGTGGTCATAGAGTTTGGGTGGATCAAAATTGCCATATACCTTCTTGCGCAGATGATAATTGACCAACCTGCCAGCAACATATTGATAATTTGGTGTGGTTTCAGTAATAAGCTCCGAGGCAGCGTTAATCATCATCTCATGAATAACTTCGGTTTTGATATCGTCATATAGTTGAATTTGAGATTTTAATTCAATCTCCGAAACCGAAACACCAGTAAGATCTTCACATGCCCAATTAATAACCTTATGAATACGATCAATATCAAGAGGTTCTTT